>Ga0268261_10003875_pt1 | contig 11096 bp, 6 predicted proteins | sample TergutNc150P1_FD_190353 | JGI IMG/M metagenome (GOLD analysis project Ga0268261, IMG submission 190353) | Nasutitermes corniger P1 segment gut microbial community from laboratory colony in Florida, USA - Nc150 P1 (SPAdes) (version 2) | ecosystem: Host-associated > Arthropoda: Insects > Digestive...
AGAAGTGAACAGTCTTTTAAATGAAATAAATGACAAAAGAAAAGATGCAGCTTATTAACAGATCATATTGATACAAGGTTTTCGTTACATGTTGATACGTAAGTTGATTGTAAATTTCTGCTGACAAACCCACCTCATAACCAAGAAATTGTAAGCTTTCTCGTTAATCACAGTGAACTACGAGTATTTATCATTTTTGTTCACTACTACATGTATTGCTGTTAACCTGAAACCATAAAATATGTTCAAAGTGACATTCCTGTGCTTGTAGAAAACCTTCATATCTCATAAACAAGTTTCAGAATAGGTGGCAAAGCACTTCTGGAAAATGTGTGAAATGACTTGTAGAATTTTTTCCTCCTAACTTCTTGTACTTTGTGCAGATTTTTGTTATAAACTTTGTCTTTCAGCATACTGTACAAGAAAAAGCCATTCAGGTTGAAGTACAGGTAGCAACTGATAGACCTTGTGAGCCATGACGTTGGCTTATATGAAGTAACTGTGAATCTTTTCTGCCCATCACTTCTTGTAAAAGTGTATTAAGTGTTAAAATTTATATAACATTGAAAATTTGTATTTTCCTTTTAAAAAAAGTGTCCTTATATTCTCATGGAGCTATTTGCAAACCAGATTCCAATATTCATATCTTGACAAGGATATTCATGTAGCTGAGGTGGTTATTCTACACTCCAGGTAGCAGTTTGAGTTTTGACATACCTGCTTAAATGCAGGCATGGTTTGTCACAAAATGGATATTATTTGTGTTAACAGTTTTATCATTATTTGATCCCACTTGCAAATTGCAGAAATGAATCCAAGTGCCACTAGCACGATTAAGATTACCTTTGATTTGTTTCGAAGCATGCTCCATTTTCATGTGATTGTTTTTCAGATTGTATACTCTGCATTTCTTCTCTATGTCCAACACTAATTCTGTGCTCCGAAATTGTTTTGCTGATCTGTCATCACCTTTCTAGGTACATCAACACCAGGAAATTCTCAGTGAAATTTATAGCAGCCTTTAACCTAGGGCAAACTTCTAACTTATGATTTTTTAAGAACCCACTTTTCTGTGTCCTGTACACCATATTTTCAATATCAGTCTACCATGAGTGAAAAACAGCTGATTTTTAGGCATGTTCACAAAATTGCAAAATAGTGACTATTAACTTTGTCATGTCTGTCTGTATGTCTGTCTGGCTGGCTGGCTGGTTGTCTGTTCATCTGCATGGAACAGCTCAGCTCCCACTGGACAGATATTTTTGAAATTAATAGAGTATTTTTTGAAAATCTATCAAGAAAATTTAAGTTGATCAAAACCTGACAAGAATAATGTGTACTTCACATGAAGACATGTGTACATTTATGATATTATATTTCTGAATTTTTCTTAGAATGTGAAATGTTTCAGACAAAATTGTAGAGAAAATCAAAACACGTATTATGTGTTAGTAATTTTTTTTTTCTGAAAACGTGCCATTATGAGATAAAGTGGAAAAGCATGGTAGGTCCATACAGGCCACAGTAATATGGCACTTGCACTTTGCATGCTGGATAACTAAGGCTGCACACATACACACACACATAATGTGTAACACTTATTGCTTTTCTGTGGCAAAAATGGTCGCACGTAGGTTCCTCAGTGCTACATTACACATATGCTGCCTGTCTTGTTAGTATCTTGTGTGCGACTCACCAGAAGAGAATGTGACAGTCATGCTTACACTGACCAAGTCTTGGCTGGTTTTCTTTACAATCACATTTGCTGCAACATAATTTGATGACCTTGTGCATTCATTGTTCAGGTCATAAGTGTGTTTGTAAATTACATTTTGCCACCTCTACACTCTTGCATTCATGCTGGTAGGGAGGTCATTACTAGTTCCAGCACACAACAGTAAAGCAAGTTTTGTAGGTTCAGCAAAGGATTCCAGGCAGAAATTATAAAGCTTACTGTCCTGTTGTAGAACTTTCTTTTCCTGCAGATGTATTAGTATTTTGGTTGATAATCTGTATTTTTTTTTCTGAAGAACTGTGTATTTTTACAAGTTCTCTCATTGGGGATTGTTCAGTTGGTAGTTCTATGGATTTTGACACCATGCTGTGATGTAGGTTCATACCTTTGTTTTGGAGGAACAAATATGTGATGATTTTTTCTCCTGGGTTCAAGGAATTGGGTGCAGTCTGATGTTACAGTAATCAGTATGGTGATATGTTTCAGCTATTTATGTGGTATGCAAAGAATGTGGCCAGTCAAAACCACTGGAATGGGAGATGGGGTAGAGTGTTGCCTGGGTAGGTAGGAACTGCAAAACAGATAATTTAAGTCACCAGAATGCAGAACAAGAATGTTAAATGTGAGTAGGATGTGAAGAGAGAAATGTTATAGATGGCCATTTACCAGGCTGCAGCAGACGGGAAGTTGAAAGGGAAAAGTGACAAATCTGCTTTTGAGGACACACATAACGGGGTGTTACCTCAGGAACAAAACAGTCCTGTCCTTTGAGAAAACCCTCTTCCTTTCCTACAGGGAGTGGAGAGGAAGCTTCCGTGACCTGCTTGAGGAGAACCAGTAGGACAGGTGCACTCCACTGTCATAATATTCCTACCAGTATCATGAAAATCAGTCATCCACTTCAAAATTTAGATTGTGGGGAGGGGGCCACACTTATAAAAAAATAGGCATTTTGGGCTTACAGCCTTACATGTTTCCTCCGTAAGCTAAAAGTAAAGTATAAATGGTCATTTTCTGTAAAGGCTTAATGATCTGTTTACAACACAAATTATAGTAGATAGGATTAGATTTTGGACTTCTGAGTTACAGTGCTATGTTGTTTTCTTTAAGAATGAAATTTCATAACATAGTTCATGATTTTACACCAGCTATTTTTAATGTGAAGTACTGTAATTTAGTGAGTTACAAGCTGATAAATCCTGATTCAGTGGTGCAGAAATCTCAGGCACCAGGTTGTCCTTGCAACTAAATTTTTTACAGTAGCATCTGGAATTTTGAGGTGGCTATTAGAGTTTTGTAAAATTTGTGCACCCGTACCCCACTTTATCAGCCATTCAGTCAGCATCCACAGTTAAAGGAAACAAGAGGGTTTGCAGTGCAGTTGCCCTTGAAGGAAACTGTCCGCATCATTTTGTCTTCATTTTAGAACTGTTGGACTCTGTCTGACTTTGCTGTAGAACTTTATTCTTCACGTGCCATGCTGGATATGCCATTGGCCCCAAGTGAGGTCCATTTTTTATATACACATGGCACATCATTAAGGCCAATTTCATTATTTTTCTCTGGCTTTTGGGGTTGTAGAGATTGTTGGACTCAGTCCAGAATACAACAACAACAACAACATTTTGGCTGTTAATGCCAGACTTAGTCCAGATGATATGAAAGGGTTAGACCTGTTCTTTTGTGTCAGAGTTATGAGTGCAGTATGTGCCCATGTTCTGATGTCCTTTCTCTCTCTCTTTGAGTGTACCTTTTTCTTATACAATTAATTTGTTCATACATGTTATTACATGTTTGAGAATGCTGAATCACACCTCTGTCATGGTTTGTGTTACTGAATTATTTTTCATTCAAGTTAATGTGTTGCTGGGAAAACACCGTTGTAAGGTTTTTTATGTCACACCATGATTTAGGTTTACATGCAACTTTATTGAACTGTACCATCATAGTACAACCATGGTGGTAGTCCACGCTCTTTATTTACAACAAAGTTTCCTACATGTGTCAGTCATTTGTTCATCTTCAGGGAAACGTACTGTACAAAAGTGGCGACTACCAAAGATTATTACAGTGTATAAAAACATTCCACTTGCACTTGATGTGAAAGTGTGAATTTGAGTACATATACATCACATGACTGTAGTACAGTTTAATATTTTACTTTATACAATAGGAAGTAAAGAGCATATATTACCACTAAGGCTGAAATATGGTAGTATATATTAGTAAAATCATGGAGACATAGCATTATTATTTATATTATGCTGATAACTTATGACATTGACTGTCATAATAGGTTAAAAATGTGTTGTGTAAATACGTAAGGTGAAGAAAAGGGAGAAATGAAGACATGAAATCTTTTTTGTTGTTGTACAGTGTTAATATTTTGACATGTCTATATCACTGGCTAATGTTCTTATCTGTAAGACCAAGTGATGACCAAAGACTATGACTGCATAAAAATACATAAATTTTCGTTATTTCAATTTTGTCATTGGGCCTGTTTAAAAATGATTGTACTAATGATATAAATAAAAATGAACACAATTTGTTTTTATTACATTAGGCTTTAATAAAGGTGTGAGGTGTTGGGGTGCAGCCAGACAGAAGAGAAAGGAATGAGAAAAGTTAGAACACAAGTTTTGTTATGTAAGCGGGCTACTGACATGTATACATAAGCTATGTTGCTGAGAATTCAGGTGACATTGCTTTGCATAAAGATCTGTTGTATTTGTGGAATGAAAATACTCAACTTCAGGTCTCTGCATTGGCTGTTCACATGCATTCTGTTGGTTGATTCAGTTTAGATTGTTACAGAAATAACTGGTAAAGAGGTATCTAATTTGTCTTGATCAGGTGGGCAATTAAATTAATTTCTCTCAAAAAACTGTGATCTGGTAAAAGTGCCCCATCACTTCATTTTCTCCTTCTTCCCCCTTCATTTATCAAATTATTTTTGTTAACATCAGACTGAATAGTACTTCACAGGGAATCTTACTGGATGGTATCCTGTCAGTGTTGCTGGAACAGCTGCAGAAGTTTCAGCAGTTGGAGAAATCTGAAACAGCTTTTTTTCAGATGAGCTGTCATTGTTATGTGCCTGAATTCTTGAACCATTGTATACCAGGTTGTATGGTAGGTTTCAAGTGCTGCTGAACTTACTGTTGATTCTGCCGTATGAAAGCTGAAAGCCAAGCTATGAAACAAACTGCTTGTTATGAAATACATGCAAGGAGGTTTTTTGTATTATTTATTACTGGTGACATATTATTTCTATTATTATTATTTCTATTATTATTATTATTATTATTATTAATAATTTGCATGGAGTGCAAAAACAAACTGGAAGTCTTTGGGTGTTCAGTGCAGATGAGAATTTCAAGAAATTTTATGTTGCAGGTCTGGAAACCATGCATCAAATGTAAAACCCAAGTGACAATGTTGTGAACTCCCCTTAGTTATAGGTTTCTTCCAGTCAGGTACAAAGATCTTTGAGGAACAGAACTGTTGTTATCATCACAGAGAGAAGTGTGGAGGAGGATGATGACAGTAGTGACAATAATGGTGAAATTGTGCAGTGACCATTTTTAAGTGTCACATCCATAACCACTACCAAGTACACCATTCAAAACAATTATTTCTTCTCATGATAGTTCAATTGGCAGGAGACAAAAACGAAAATCTGCTGAATCGGAAGTAAGTTGTGGGGTTGGTATGAACAGAACTGAAAATCTATGACAAATCAACTGCAGATGAAGAATCTGAGAATCCTGTTATGATGAGTTTTATTTTAAAAGCTTAATGCTGTATATGAATGTTCACATTACTGGAGAAGTGCAAGGTCAGAACAGCAGTTCTGGATCATTTTTCTAGAAAACAAATGCAGTTGGTGTTCCCTTGATGACACATGTCATTACACTCACAACACACTCTCTCCTTGTGAATAGCAGACTTCTTTCCAACAACAGATGTTACCTGCTCAGCAGACATTGTTCACACACTACATATATACTCTAAAGGAGGCTAGTTTAAATGATTTTACATTCAGTATCTTAAATTTATCAAACTGCTTTATGTTCCTTTGTTTAACATGAACAGTATAATAAAATGAGGCTTGACAGTATGAAATCTTGCCTTACTGTAAACATCATTCTCACAGCAGATGAAATGGTTTGCCTGTAGTTGATTTCTGCTTTTGAATTCAGTGACTTACTGTATTGGTAACAAATGTAAAAGTTACCACAGGTATTAAAAAATTGCTCTGGTTTATTGTGAACCTGCCACTAGTGACAGTAAATTTCCCCTTGTACATTTCATAATTTATTATGAGGGTGAAAACCACATCTCCTTTTCCTTCACAGAAAACAGTACTTTGCCTACAGAGCATGTGACAGTTGTGCTGTAGCTTGCCAGTCTTTAGGCATACTGTCACTTGCTGCTTGCCTGCAAACTCTTAACATCTGTACTCAAAGACATATGTTTCTATCTGCAATCCCATATTTTGGTAAGAGCATGAAACTGTATTTCCATTTACCAAGCAAGCTGGCTCAATTTATAACACTTCTGGCTTGCATTTGGGAGGTGCATGTTTTCATATTAGTAGTGACACTGACTATACTGACAGTGTAGCTTTGTAGTTTTCCTCAGTCCATCCAGACAGATTTTAGGATATTGCCTCAAAGTAGGTGGCAGCCATTTCCTTTCCAATTAATTACTGTCTAATCATCACACCATTTGACACACAGAGGCAGTACTTGGATACTCATTAGAAAGCAGGATCAAACTTGTTTCCTTCTTCTTTCAAACAGCACCATTTATTGGCATGCCACACTAATGGAAGCTCAAATTCCCAAGTTTTGTAATAAATTTGTACTTTGGGATCCGCAGAATATGGCCACTACAGAATAAATTGTGCTTACAAGGAGCAGAACAATTTCCTGTTGTGCTTGGCATAAGCAGTAAGTACAATTGCATTCAATTTTTATCAGCAGTAAGTACAGTTACATACCATTTTCTATCAGCAATAAGTACGTTTACATACTCATATTTTCTTTTAGCCCTTATCCTGCTAATGTGGAGAATATGGTGAGCTCCTAATAATGCCAGCAAATGGCAGATGGGATTTAACTTGGTGTTTAAAGGGTTAATGTACCTGAATGCAACATATTATGTACTTGTGCAATGCTGAACATTTTCATCCATATGCTCTGTTACTACCAAATGAAATATGTACTGTAAGAGCTCAGGTGCATCTAAGGCTACAGAAACCTACTTTAAGCCATAAACTGTCCAGAAACTGGAGAAGTTCTTTAGTCTTAATATTACTGTGTATTCTCTTATTAAATATTCTCAAAGAAAAGAAAAATTGGCCATCAGTGACAGGCTTGAAAGAAGGATGGTCTGTATGTAGCCAACAGTTCATTATCTGAAATGGAAGTAGCGAGAGGGGCTGTCTGTTTACTTCTGATGTTACCAAATTCATTCACTGCATTTGGTGTTGACAGTCGTTGAAATGACCATGCAGCATCTGTATGGTAAACATGTAAAACAATAGATCAGTTGCCATTGCATATTTGTGTTCTGGGCAGAAGATATGTATGAGACAACATTAATGCATCAGTACTCTGCTCAAAACTAATCCGCTTCAGGGGCAGGGAGACAGGTTCTTTGAATGATTTGAAGAAAATTATAGATGAATATTTTGCGGCATAGTTTCTGTCAGCTGTGTGTAGTAATGAGTGGGTGGTAAGCATGGTTCTTTATTTTACAAGCATGTAACAGTGCTATTGAAACCATTGCTGCAACACTTTTGAAGTCAGCTGTATTCTGCCTGTACAGTATGTTGCCATTGGCTTTTTGCACCAAATTTGGCATTGTGCACTATGCTGTGCACATGAGATTTTCACTTACACAGTTCCAAGTTTTTCTTCTAACTAAAGGACATTTATTGTACTATCTATCCAAGTGTTTGATCTGCCATTGTATGCTGTGACATGCAAACAGGGATGGAACTACTATATTGCACAACTTTAAAATCACACTTTCAAATTAAAATTTATTGTGGGTCTGTGAAAAGGTAGTGACATATGTACTAGTGCAACCATGTTATTAATGAGAGTTTTAGGTTCTGAAGTGGTGACTGTAGATTGTTAGGTGATGCCATGAAGTCTTGTATAAGTGTATAGGCATTTCAAAGAATTCTGCGGCCTCCTTCACCAGCAGGTATAACCCGTTGATGCAGACAGAACAATCCTCTGAAATATCAGTACACTTGTACCAGATTACACAGTGTCTGCAATCTTGACTTGTTAATGCCCATTATGTTATTGTCTTGGTTATGACACCATGTAATGTGACAGGTGGAGTTCATGGTGTCTCAAAATGAAAGAAAAACCCTGTACATATAAAGTAACAATGGGGCACATTTGGGTAGCCGTTGTTGCTTTGGAAAAGCAGTACATATTAAATATTATTAGTGTGTTTCTATAATCTTACATCTATTGTGCGCATCATTATATCATCATCTATTGCTTGTCAGGCTCTACCGTACATACTCAATACTAAATTTTGTGAAAATCGACCCAGTGGGAGCTGAGTTGTTCTACACTTGCGGATGGATAGACAGATGGACGTACATGAAAAGCTCAATGATTGCATTTTGCAATTATGTGACCATACCTAAAAATACTGTATGATTCTTCACTGTTTTGAAAATCATCTCATTTCTAGTATGGTAATAGGTCATTATTATCCAGTAATGGACATATATTACTGTTTGAAGATTGTGGTCTTCCAGGATGTGACACCATTTAGTTTAAAAGATGTGTACCAGCAATTTGGATGAACCTGCTGCCTCCATATTATGGTATCTGTAAGATGTGTTGGCGCTAAACTACACAGCATCACACTTCATAAGACCACAGTCTTTATATTCACTACCAAGAGAACCTCAGGCGATTTCCCAACATGCATAGAATGGTACTGTGAAATAATGACATAGTGCCATTATATTCCTCATATATAATACATGTTGTGCACACCTGCAGACAAGTGGTTTGTTGCATATTTGACTGTGAGGGCCATGGCTTGAAAGAATTTAATTGAACCCTGCATGCTTTTTTTTGGCGCTGTTAAATGAGAAAATTTAGAGTGATGTGAAAACAATTATGATGTCATTGTAAATGAAATCATAGCAACATCAAATGTAAACATACAGAATATATTAATATATGTGAGAGGTGATTTAATGAGTCTTAAATAGTGTATTGACTATAGTGACTTTGCTACACACTGGAAAAACTGGGGTTCCAATCCTGGCAGGATTAAGAGATCATTCTCTTCTCTGAATCCTCCAGACTGGCTCTGGGACCCTGCTACCCCCCAGTGCAGTGGGTACCGAGATTATTTCCCGGTGGTAATGCGGCGGAGGCATGTATTGCTGTGGTTAAGAATGGAGCTATACCCCAACCCGCCGTATATGCTTCCATGCCGTGGGCAGGGACACCATTTTACCTCGGTGAGAAGTATACGATAGCGGGTCTCGTGGAGAAATCCACGCCAGGGTGTTAATCCTTGCTGTCTACTGCACTGGACTCGGTAAAGTCGAATCCGTCAGTTTAACCACGTGGGAGTAGTGGACATACTTGAGTTGTACATCGAGACCGATCGGCATGGTTCTACGTCAAACTCATAGGTAGCAGTACTAATAGTGATAAGCCTACCCCAGAAGCAGAATGACAATTACAATTATCAATTTTGAGTGATTGGTTCCCGGTTCTGATCGTGTGCGTAAAAGTAGTAGCGAAGAGTATACTAGACGATCTGTGGTGAAGAGCACGTTTAGAAGGCTGTGATGAGAGTTGGAGGTTACGTTTCCCGATAAGAGGTTTGCGTGGAACTGATGTGTTTTGCAGGCAGGACTGTTGTTGTAATGTTACAATAAATTCGTTGTAAATATGTCGTCAAGAGTTCTCAGGAAATTACAAGGAGACAAAGACTTTGTGAATGATACGCAGAATGATTGCAGTGATCCTGAATCTGAATTGGAATGTGCAGGAGGCGCCAAGAAGAAACAGCTGAACGTAAATCGCTATAATGTGGTACGACAGTTTTTATTTTCTTCCCATTTTAAGTGTCTGATACGTTCATCGTAAATGGTTTCAAGGAATGGAATAAATAGAACTGGTATATTATACGTATATCATTTCCGTATAACCTGTACTTATTAGTTGTAACAGAAATGGACGAGTTTGAGTAGCATAGGGTACACTATTTGTCTCAGATTCTTCGTAGGACTAAACCAAGAATGTAGAACATGTGGTGTAATCCAGGATTTGGTTCAAATACAAGTATAACCTCAAACACGGTGTATGTGTATTTAAATTCGGGGAGGTGGGGATAATACACGGAACCATCGCCATCCTTAAAGACGTATTTTGTAGTTTTTTTTAATTGAGGTAAATTCTTGTACATAGGAGAACTGGAGTGATAGATATTCTAAATGGTGGCTTAAAATGGATTTAAATCATGACTTAAACGTTTGGTGTAAGTGAAAGGTTATTGAAGTCCTTTTTCATATTTCCTATGGTTAGTTTTGTCACTTGAAGGTCGTAATTTATGTCTTTTTACTGTTCTCCACAGTAAATTATATTACTGACAATAGGTATTTGCTGGCCAGTGCCTTTATACCCTAGAGTATATCTGTAACACAGTGGGGATGAACAAATTTAAAATTATAAACTCCAGTCGAGGCTTCATCCATCAGTATGAGAATGTGAAGAGAAAGCTACTATCCTGTAACGCCGACATCTGCACTAATAGGCGTTACAGATAGCAGTTAACCCTTGACATTATACATGCAATTGTAGACCTGAAGATGGTCCAACTGAATGGGTTGAAACATGTTGTCAACTGAACACCAATAAATAAGACGAAAGCTACTATAGGCTAATACCTATAACACGGCTGTGTTTTGACTGCCTTTATACCCTAGAGTATATCATTCGTGTATTTGACTTGGAATCAGTCTGGTTCCAAACATTTATATAATGTATTACTCTTGACATGTTCTATATCCTACTTTGTTTTTATTTGTTGATTTGTGGAACGTTAAATAAAATATCATATCATAAGTTCATTCCACAATTTTAAGGTTTGTAAGTCCGTGCATCATCGTACAATTCAAATAAATCACCAACCAGATGCAACATTTTTCCAGTTTATTATCCTGACGTTTATTTACAGCCCAACATGTTTCGGGTGTTTTCCCACCCATCATCAGGAACTCAATGACTGCAGTGGCAGCCTCTGGTTTTATCTTTGTATTGTGGTGACAGTCGTGCTGTGTTTGTGGTCGGGCCCG
>Ga0268261_10003876_pt1 | contig 11090 bp, 2 predicted proteins | sample TergutNc150P1_FD_190353 | JGI IMG/M metagenome (GOLD analysis project Ga0268261, IMG submission 190353) | Nasutitermes corniger P1 segment gut microbial community from laboratory colony in Florida, USA - Nc150 P1 (SPAdes) (version 2) | ecosystem: Host-associated > Arthropoda: Insects > Digestive...
ATCAACAAGCATACTGAATAGAATATAGTCAGGGTCTAGACATTTAACAAGTGATGAAATTCATATAATTGCGAACTACTTGCACCTTAACTCTGCCGAATATGGGCTACAAAAATGATTTAATCTACCTCAACGTGTACGTGTTAAGCATTTGACATACAACAATTCTGTGACAAAGCCTGTCATCATGAATCACTGCAAGTGATGAAATTCGTTTATTGTCATTCGACATACATCTTACCTCTTTTGAATATAGGTTTAAACATAACTTGCGCCAAATCAAGGAATCTTGGTTTTCCGTTTGGCTTACTGTCTATCTGTTTTGAACATGGACTGGAATCATGACTCGCAAATGGAGATGAAGTAATTGTCTTATAGCTTGACATGCAACTCATCGTTAATCAAAACAGGATCCGTACATGATTTCGGCCAACTGAAGTTTTTTATTTATTAACGTTCTGAATACAGCCTATATTTTCGGTACATGAGCTCGAAACACGTCTCGCCCTAAGTAATGAAATACGTATATACGCGACCGTCATTTAGTTTCATTCATTAGGATATAGCTGTAAGGTCAGTTAGGCATCAACAATAGCACATACAGGAGATCTTTAGGGATCTGGTACTCTGGTTCCTGGACAAGTTCTTAGTGGTTCCCACTTTCGTCGCAAGGTGCCTCTACTTCTGCAAAGACGCCAGAGAACCTAGCGGCAAAAAGTGGAACTATTTGTCGAAAGTTTATCATGTAATTTTGAAGAAATGACGGCTTCCTCGCCATTTATGTGTATATTTCTTGCCACATATCTACACGTGATCGACGGTTACATTGAGGTTAGCTTATGTAATGTGTACGAAACATGCCTTTCGACAACCCATGTTAAATGACTATTGATGATCGACATACAGGTTATCAAAACTACGTTTGGTCTCGTAACATGAATTGCGCCAATTGAAGAAATTCATGTATTAGCACTCAAACTGCAGTCTAACATTGCAGAAAATAATCGAGAATTCTGACGTTCGACGTGAAGTTTCATTCTTTTGATAAATGAACCTCGACATGCAGCCAAGTTGTACTGAATAAGTGACTAAAACGTAACTTGCACCAACTACAGTAATACTGTGCTGAAAATGGTCTCGAAACTTTCCGCACTAAAACTGATGAAATCTGTTTTTGTGGCAATCTCACTACAAGCAAACTGCATAGAAAATTGTCAGGATCAAGACTTTTAACAAGTGTTGAAATTCATATAATTACGAACTATTTGCACCTTGACTGTGCCGAATATGGGCTATAAAAATGTTTTAATCCACTTCACATAGTACGTGTTGGGCGCTTGACATACAGCCATTCTGTGACAAAGACTCACTGCAAGTGATGAAATTCGTGTTTTTACATTCCGCATACATCTTATCTGTTCTGAATATGGGTTTAAACATAACTTGCGAAAAATGAAATTTGTGTGTTTACGATTGGCTTTCTGTCTATCAGTTCAGAATATGGACTGAAATGTGATTCGCGAATAGGGATGAAATAATTTTCTTACAGCTTGACATGCAACTCCCAGGCATTCAAATCACCCTCAGTACATGATTTCGGCCAACTGAAGTTGTTCGTGTATTAGCGCTCGAAGTACAGCTTTTTTTCTCTGTATATGAGCTCCATACACGTCTCGCGCTAAGTAATGTAATACGTGTATACGGGACCGACTTTTTGTTTCATAGTATATAACTCTAAAGCCAGTAATGCATTAAACAATAACCAAGAACGGAGACCGTTACGGATCTAGTACACTGCATCATGGGCAAGTTCTTAGTGTTTACAACTATCGTCGCCAGGTGCCTCTGCGTCTCCAGAGTCGCCAGAGAACCTAGCGGCAAAAAGTGGAAATATTTGTCGAATGTTTGTCATGTAATTTTGCAGAAATGACCTCTTCTTCGCCATTTATGTCCATGTTTCTTGTCACAAATCTACAAGTGATCGACGATGACATTGAGGTTATGTTATGAATACGTTTTCACAACATGTCTTGTGAAAAAAGCCTCTTGTTGTTCGACATACAGATTATCTAAACTACGTTTGATCTCGTAATATGAATTGAACCAACAGAACAAATTCGTGTACTGGCGTTCCAACTACAGTCCAACTATGCGTAAAATGATTGAGAATTAGACTTGAGCCAAACTTTCTGACGCACGACATGAAGCTTTATTGTGATGATAAATGACTCTAAACATATATGCGCTCGACATGCAGCCATGAATAAGTGACTAAAACACGACTTGCACCAACTAAAATTATTCTGTGCTGAAAATAGTTACGAAACTTTTCGCGCTAAAAGTGTTGAAACCTGTTTAACGGCAACTTTCTACCACTTAACTGCATACAAATTGTCAGGATCAAGACTTTGACAAGTGATGAATTTCGTTTAATTACGAACAACTTGCACCTTTCTGTGCTGATTATAGGCTACAAACATGATTTAATCCACCTAAAAGAGTACTTGTTAAACGCTTGAGATACAGTCATTCTATGACAAAGTCTGTCAACATGACTAACTGCAAGCTATGAAATTCGTGTATTGGCATTCGACACACATCTTATCTGTTCGGAATATGGGTTTAAACATAACATGCGCCAAATCAAGAAATTTATGTGTTTACGCTTGGCTTACTGTCTATCTGTATTGAATATGGATCGTAAACATGACTCGCAAAACAGATGAGCTTGTCATGCATCTCATCGGTAATCAATAGAGCCTCCGTACATGAGTTCGGCCATCCGAAGGATTTCATGTACTGACGCGCGAAATGCAGCCTGTTTCTCAGCGTATGAAGTCCATACGTAATGAAATACGTGCATACGGGACCGACATTTATGTTCATTCATTAGTATATATCTGTAAGTCCAGTTAAGCATGAACAATATAGCAGACCAGATACCGTTAGGGATCTAGTACACTGCATCCTGGGCAAGTTCTTAGTGTTTCTCACTCTCGTCGCCAGGTGCCTCTACTTCTGCAAAGACGCCAGAGAACCTAGCGGCAAAAATTGGAACTATTTGTCGAAAGTTTGACATGTAATGTTGCAGTAATGACCGCTTTCTCGCCATTTATGTAAATGTTTCTTGCCACAAATGTACGACAAGTAATAGACGGCGACAATAAAGTTATCCGTTAGTAGTATGTTTTTAAAAAAGAACTTGCGACAACCCGTTATGAAAGAGTACTGAAGTTCGACCCTTTGATTTCTTAATGTGGATTGCGCCAACTGGCGAAATTCATGTATTGGCGATCGAACTACAGTATATCTTTGCAGAAAATGATCGAAAATTATGACTTCAGCCAAATTAATATGATCTCCGATTCCCTAAATGAAGCTTTATACAGTACCAAAATGACTGTAAACATATATGCGCTCGAAATGCAGTCTAGGTGTACTGAATAAGTGACTAAAAGTGACTTGCACCAACTCTGCTAAAAAGGTCTCGAATCTATTCGTGATAAATGTGTTGAAATCTGTTTAATGGCAATCTACAAGCATACTGATTAGAATATAGTCAGGGTCTAGACTTTTAACAAGTGATGAAATTCATATAATTGCGAACAACTTACACCTTAACTGTGCCGGATATGGGCTACAAAAATGATTTAATCTACCTCAAAGGTTACGTGTTAAGCGTATGACATAAAACAATTCTGTGACAAAGCCTGTTAACATGAATCACTGCAAGTGATGAAATTCGTGTATTGTCATTCGACATACATCTTACCTCTTCTGAATATAGGTTTAAACATAACTTGAGCCAAATCAAGTAAATTGTGTGTTTCGTTTGGCTTACTGTCTATCTGTATTGAACATGGACTGGAATCATGACTCGCAAATGGAGATGAAATAATTGTCTTATTGCTTGACATGCAACTCATCGTTAATCAAAACAGGATCCGTACATGATTTCGGGCAACTGAAGTTTTTCATGTATTAACGTTCTGAATACAGCCTATTTTTTCAGTATATGAGCTCGAAACACGTCTCGCTCTAAGTAATCAAATACGTATATACGCGACCGTCATTTAGTTTCTTTCATTAGTATATATCTGTAATGTCAGTTAGGCATGAACAATAGCCCATACAGGAGACCGTTACGGATCTGGTACTCTGGTCCCTGGGCAAGTTCTTAGTGGTTCCCACTTTCGTCGCCAGGTGCCTCTACTTCTCCAAAGACGCCAGAGAACCTAGCGGCAAAGAGTAGAACTATTTGTCGAAAGTTTATCATGTAATTATGCAGAAATGACGGCTTCCTCGCCATTTATGTGTATATTTCTTGCCACATATCTACACGAGATCGACGGTTACATTGAGGTTAGCTTAGGAAATGTGTAAGATACATGCCTTTCGACAACCCATGTTAAAAGACTATTGATGTTCGACATACAGGTTATCAAAACTACGTTTGGTCTCGTAATATGAATTGCGCCAATTGAAGAAATTCATGTATTCGCACTCAAACTGCAGTCTAACATCGCAGAAAATAACCGAGAATTCTGACGTTCGACATGAAGCTTCATTCTTTTGATAAATGACCCTCGACATGCAGCCAAGTTGTACTGAATAAGTGACTAAAACGTAACTTGCACCAACTACAGTAATACTGTGCTGAAAATGGTCTCTAAACGTTTCGCACTAAAACTGATGAAATCTGTTTTTTGGCAATGTCACACAAGCAAACTGCATAGAAAATTGTGAGGATCAAGACTTTTAACAAGTGTTGAAATTCATATAATTACGAACTATTTGCACCTTTACTGTGCCGAATATGGGCTACAAAAATGTTTTAAATCACCTCACAGAGTACGTGTTGGGCGCTTGACATACATCCATTCTGTGACAAAGACTCACTGCAAGTGATGAAGTTCGTGTTTTTACATTCGACATACATCTTATCTGTTCTGAATATGGGTTTAAACATAACTTGCGAAAAATGTAATTTGTGTGTTTACGATTGGCTTTCTGTCTATCAGTTCAGAATATGGACAGAAATGTGATTCGCGAATAGGGATGAAATAATTTTCTTACAGCTTGACATTCAAATACCAGGCATTCAAATCACCCTCAGTACATGTTTTCGGACAACTGAAATTGTTCGTGTATTAGCGCTCGAAGTACAGCTTCTTTTTTCATTATATGAGCTCCATACACGTCTCGCGCTAAGCAATGAAATATATGTATACGGGACCGTCTATTTGTTTCATAGTATATAACTCTAAAACCAGTAATGCATTAAACAATAACCAAGACCGGAGACCGTTACGGATCTAGTACACTGCATCATGGGCAAGTTCTTAGTGTTTACAACTATCGTCGCCAGGTGCATCTGCGTCTCCAGAGACGCCAGAGAACCTAGCGGCAAAAAGTGGAACTATATGTCGAATGTTTGTCATGTAATTTTGCAGAAATGACCTCTTCCTCGCCATTTATGTCCATGTTTCTTGCCACAAATCTACGACAAATGATCGACGATGACAATGAGCTTATGTTATGAATACGTTTTCACAGCATGTCTTGCGAAAAAAGCCTCTTGTTCGACATACAGATTATCTAAACTACGTTTGATCTCGTAATATGAATTAAACCAACAGAACAAATTCGTGTATTGGCGTTCCAACTACAGTCTAACTATGCGTAAAATGATTGAGAATTAGACTTGAGCCAAACTTTCTGACGCACGACATGAAGCTTTATTGCGTTGATAAATGACTCTAAACATATATGCGCTCGACATGCAGCCATGAATAAGTGACTAAAACACGACTTGCACCAACTAAAACTATTCTGTGCTGAAAATAGTTTCGAAACTTTTCGCGCTAAAAGTGTTGAAACCTGTTTAACGGCAACTTTCTACCACTTAACTGCATAGAAAATTGTCAGGATCAAGACTTTGACAAGTGATGAATTTCGTATAATTACGAGCAACTTGCACCTTAACTGTGCTGAATAAGGGCTACAAACATGATTTCATCCACCTAAAAGAGTACTTGTTAAACGCTTGAGATACAGTCATTCTATGACAAAGTCTGTTAACATGACTAACTGAAAGCTATGAAATTCGTGTATTGGCATTCGACACACATCTTATCTGTTCGGAATATGGGTTTAAACATAACATGTGCCAAATCAAGAAATTTGTGTGTTTACGCTTCACTTACTGTCTATCTGTTATGAATATGGATCGTAAACATGACTCGCAAAACAGATGAGCTTGTCATGCATCTCATCGGTAATCAATACAGCCTCCGTACATGAGTTCGGCCAACCGAAGTTTTTCATGTATTGACGCGGGAAATACAGCCTGTTTTCTCAGCATATGAAGTCCATACGTAATGAAATACGTGCATACGGGACCGGCATTTAGGTTCATTCATTAGTATATATCTGTAAGCCAGTTAGGCATGAACAATATCGCAGACCAGATACCGTTATGGATCTAGTACACTGCATCCCGGTCAAGTTCTTAGTGTTTCTCACTCTCGTCGCCAGGTGCCTCTCTTTCTGCAAAGACGCCAGAGAACCTAGCGGCAAAAATTGGAACTATTTGTCGAAAGTTTGTCGTGTAATGTTGCAGTAATGACCGCTTTCTCACCATTTATGTAAATGTTTCTTACCTCAAATGTGCAAGTGATAGACGTTGACAATGAAGTTTTCCGTTAGGAGTATGTTTTTAAAAAAGTACATGCGACAACCCGTTATGAAAGAGTACTGAAGTTCGTCCCTTTGATTTCGTAATGTGGATTGCGCCAACTGGCGAAATTCATGTATTGGCGATCGAACTACAGTATATCTTTGCAGAAAATGATGGAGAATTATGACTTCAGCCAACTTAATATGATCTCCGATTCCCTAAATGAAGCTTTATACAGTTCATAAATGACTGTAAACATATATGCGCTCGAAATGCAGCCTAGATGTACTGAATAAGTTACTAAAAAGTGACTTGCACCAACTCTGCTAAACTGGTCTCGAATCTATTCGTGATAAATGTGTTGAAATCTGTTTAAAGGCAATCTACAAGCATACTGAATAGAATATAGTCAGGGTCTAGACTTATAAAATGTGGTGAAATTCATATAATTGCGAACTACTTGCACCTTAACTGTGCCGGATATGGGCTACAAAAATGATTTAAACTACCTCAAAGGGTACGTGTTAAGCGTTTGACATACAACAATTCTGTGACAAAGCCTGTCAACATGAATCACTGCAAGTGATGAAATTCGTGTATTGTCATTCGACATACATCTTACCTCTTCTGAATATGGGTTTAAACATAACTTGAGCCAAATCAAGGAATTTGTGTGTTTCGTTTGGCTTACTGTCTATCTGTATTGAACATGGACTGGAATAATGACTCGCAAATGGAGATGAAATAATTGTCTTATAGCCTGACATGCAACTCATCGTTAATCAAAACAGGATCCGTACATGATTTCGGCCAACTGAAAATTTTCGTGTATTAACGTTCTGAATACAGCCTATTTTTTCAGTATATGAGCTCGAAACACGTCTCGACCTAAGTAATGAAATACGTATATATGCGACCGTCATTTAGTTTCATTCATTAGTATATAGCTGTAAGGTCAGTTAGGCATCAACAATAGCCCATACAGGAGACCGTTACGGATCTGGTACTCTGGTTCCTGGACAAGTTCTAAGTGGTTCCCACTTTCGTCGCCAGGTGCCTCTACTTCTGCAAAGACGCCAGAGAACCTAGCGGCAAAAAGTGGAAATATTTGTCGAAAGTTCTTCATGTAATTTTGAAGAAATGACGGCTTCCTCGCCACATATGTGTATATTTCTTGCCACATATCTACACGTGATCGACGGTTACATTTAGGTTAGCTTATGTAATGTGTACGAAACATGCCTTTCGACAACCCATGTTAAAAGACTATTGATGTTCGACATACAGGTTATCAAAACTACGTTTGGTCTCGTAATATGAATTGCGCCAATTGAAGAAATTCATGTATTAGCACTCAAACTGCAGTCTAACATTGCAGAAAATAATCGAGAATTCTGACGTTCGACATGAAGCTTCATTCTTTTGATAAATGACCCTCGACATGCAGCCAAGTTGTACTGAATAAGTGACTAAAACGTAACTTGCACCAACTGCAGTAATACTGTGCTGAAAATGGTCCCGAAACGTTTCGCACTAAAACTGATGAAATCTGTTTTTGTGGCAATCTCACTACAAGCAAACTGCATAGAAAATTGTTAGGAACAAGACTTTTAACAAGTCTTGAAATTCATATAATTACGAACTATTTGCACCTTGACTGTGCCGAATATGGGCTACAAAAATGTTTTAATCCACTTCACATAGTACGTGTTGGGCGCTTGACATACAGCCATTCTGTGACAAAGACTCACTGCAAGGGATGAAATTCGTGTTTTTATATTCGACATACATCTTATCTGTTCTGAATATGGGTTTAAACATAACTTGCGAGAAAAATGAAATTTGTGTGTTTACGATTGGCTTTCTGTCTATCAGTTCAGAATATGGACTGGAATATGATTCGCGAATAGGGATGAAATAATTTTCTTACAGCTTGACATGCAACTCCCAGGCATTCAAATCACCCACAGTACATGATTTCGGCCAACTGAAGTTGTTCGTTTATTAGCGCTCGAAGTATAGCTTCTTTTTTCTGTATATGAGCTCCATACACGTCTCGCGCTAAGTAATGAAATACATGTATACGGGACCGGCTTTTTGTTACAAAGTATATAACTCTAAAGCTAGTAATGCATTAAACAATACCCAAGACCGGAGACCGTTACGGATCTAGTACACTGCATCATGGGCAAGTTCTTAGTGTTTGCAACTATCGTCGGCAGGTGCCTCTGCGTTTCCAGAGTCGCCAGAGAACCTAGCGGCAGAAAGTGGAACTATTTGTCGAAAGTTTGTCATGTAATTTTGCAGAAATGACCGCTTCCTCGCCATTTATGTACATGTTTCTTGCCACAAATCTACGACAAGTGATCGACGATGACATTGAGGTTATGTTATGAATACGTTTTCACAACATGTCTTGCTATAAAAGCCTCTTGATGTTCGACATACAGCTTATCTAAACTACGTTAGATCTCGTAATATGAATTGAACCAACAGAACAAACTCGTGTATTGGCGTTCCATCTACAGTCTGACTTTGCGTAAAATGATTGAGAATTAGACTTGAGCCAAACTTTCTGACGCACGACATGAAGCTTTATTGTGTTGATAAATAACTCTAAACATATATGCGCTCGACATGCAGCCATGAATAAGTGACTAAAACACGACTTGCACCAACTAAAACTATTCTGTGCTGAAAATAGTTACGAAACTTTTCGCGCTAAAAGTGTTGAAACCTGTTTAACGGCAACTTTCTACCACTTAACTGCATACAAATTTGTCAGGATCAAGACTTTGACAAGTGATGAATTTCGTTTTATTACGAACAACTTGCACCTTAACTGTGCTGAATATGGGCTATAAGCTTGATTTAATCCACCTAAAAGAGTACTTATTAAGCGCTTGGTAGTCATTCTATGACAAAGTCTGTTAACATGACTAAATGCAAGCGATGAAATTTGTGTATTGGCATTCGACATACACCTTATCTGTTCTGAAAATGGGTTTAAACGTAACATGCGCCAAATCAAGTAATTTGTGTTTAAACTTGGCTTACTGTCTATCTGTATTGAATATGGATCGTAAACATGACTAGCAAAAGAGATGAGCTTCTCATGCAACTCATCGGTAATCAAAACAGCCTCCGTACATGAGTTCAGCCAACAGAAGGTTTTCATTTATTGACGCTCGAAATGCAGCCTGTTTTCTCAGCATATGAAGTACATACATAATGAAATACGTGCATACGGGACCGACATTTAGGTTCATTTATTAGTATATATCTGTAAGTCCAATTAATCATGAACAATATCGCAAACCAGATACCGTTATGGATCTAGTACACTGCATCCTGGGCAAGTTCTTAGTGTTTCTCACTCTCGTCGCCAGGTGCCTCTATTTCTGCAAAGACGCCAGAGAACCTAACGGCAAAAATTGGAACTATTTGTCGAAATTTTGTCATGTAATGTTGCAGAAATTACCGTTTTCTCGCCATTTATGTAAATGTTTCTTGCCACAAATGTACGACAAGTGATAGACGGTGACAATGAAGTTATCAGGTAGGAGTATGTTTTAAAAAAAAAGACTTGCGACAACCCGTTATGAAAGAGTACTGAAGTTCGACCCATTGATTTTGTAATATGGATTGCGCCAACTGGCGAAATTCATGTATTGGCGATCGAACTACAGTATATCTTTGCAGAAAATGATCGAGAATTATGACTTCAGCCAACTTAATATGATCTTCTCCCATTTCTTACATGAAGCTTTATAGTGTTCATTAATGACAGTAAACATATATGCGCTCGAAATGCAGTCTAGGTGTACTGAATAAGTGACTAAAAAGTGACTTGCACCAACTCTGCTAAAATGGTCTCGAATCTATTCGTGATAAATGTGTTGAAATCTGTTTAATAGTAATCTACAAGCATACTGAATAGAATATAGTCAGGGTCTAGACTTTTAACAAGTGATGAAATTCATATAATTGCGAACTACTTGCACCTTAACTGTGCTGAATATGGGCTACAAAAATGATTTAACCCAACTCGTAGAGTACGTGTTAAGCGTTTGACATACAACAATTCTGTGACAAAGCCTGTCATCATGAATCACTGCAAGTGATGAAATTAGTGTATTGTCATTCGACATACATCTTACCTATTCTGAATATGGGTTTAAACATAACTTGCGCAAAATAAAGGAATTTGTGTGTTTCGTTTGGTTTACTGTCTATCTGTATTGAACATGGACTGGAATCATGACTCGCAAATGGAGATGAAATAATTGTCTTACAGCTTGACATGCAACTCATCGTTAATCAAAACAGGATACGTACATGATTTCGGCCAACTGAAGTTTTTCATGTATTAACGTTCTGAATACAGCCTATTTTTTCAGTATATGAGCTC
>Ga0268261_10003877_pt1 | contig 11090 bp, 7 predicted proteins | sample TergutNc150P1_FD_190353 | JGI IMG/M metagenome (GOLD analysis project Ga0268261, IMG submission 190353) | Nasutitermes corniger P1 segment gut microbial community from laboratory colony in Florida, USA - Nc150 P1 (SPAdes) (version 2) | ecosystem: Host-associated > Arthropoda: Insects > Digestive...
TAGAGGTCTCTGCGACGAGCTGATCACTCGTCCAGAGGAGTCCTACCGACTGTGCTGCGTCGTTGTGTGTGATCTAGAAACATCAAGAATGGGTGCTCCATATATGTATGACATTAGTCGCCTAAGGGTTAAAAATAACTTTACTTTTCTTTTAAAATCCCTAAAACTATTTAATTGCTTGATTCTAGTTGGCATTTTGTTGTACAGTCTAATTCCCATGTTTATCACACTCAAAGAGTGATGTATTACAACTTGGAAATCACATTTTCTTCTTGTGTTGTACTCATATATGTCTGAATTCCTTCTTAAATACATGGTTTTTTTAATGTAGATGAACACCTCAGAGATGTATAATGCAGTCACTGTGAGAATCTTTAGCTCTTTGAAAATTGGCCTACAATACTGTCTTTAATGCAGCCCTTTTAATTGTATGAAGAACCCTTTTTTGTATTTTTAATACCTTTATGCTCACTGTTTCCCCACCCCATAAAATTATACCATACCTTATCAAATACTGAAATTTTGTAAAATATGTATTTCTTAACACAAATAAACCTAAGTCACCTCTCAGTGATGAGATCATATAGGATACCTCGTTGAACTTCGAACATAAAAACTGAATGTGGGTATTCCAGTTTAGATTATTTGAGATATTAATTCCAAAGAACTTAACTGCAGATGTGTAACTGATTTCAACATTTTTAAAAACTATCTTAGGCATAACTAAATTACAAGTTTTGTTCAAGTGAAATAACACTTGCCTTTTATGTATCAGTATTAACGATAAGACTGTTATTTGAGAGCCAAGTTTCACACTGTTTTATTGCGCTATTTAGCCTTGCCTGAACAGCAGCAGTATTTTTGTCTACAGTAAGTATACGAATATCATCAGCAAACAGGGCCAATTCTGCATCCTAGATATTTAAAGGTAAATCATTTATATATAATAAAAACAATGGGGGCCCCAAAACTAATCCCTGAGGGACGCTGTGTTTTATTTCCTTGTGTTATCAGTTTTAAATATTTCAACAAATTGTGGCCGATATGAAAGATAAGATTCTATCTATGCCTTTATAGTCCCTCTTATTCCATTATACTCTAAATTTGTTAAGTAATATTTCATGATTTATTATGTCATACACCTTAGTAAGGTCAAAAAATGAACCTAAAACGTATAGCTGTTGTCCATGGATTCCTGGATGTTTTCAATAAAAATTTGACTGGCCATTTCAGTTGACTTATTATCTCTAAAACCTTGCTGAGCATCTGTCAATATATTATATTTGAGAAAAACTGAAATAATGGATATAGGTCTGTAATTTCTACTGTCATATGTATCACCCTTTTTGACTATGGGCCTAATTTTTGCTATTTACATTAAGTCGAGGAAAATACCTTCATTTATGGAACCATTAAAAATAAAGATTAATGGCTTTTTCATATACTGATTACATTCTTTGGCTAAAAATTCTGGTATTTGATCAAATCCAGTTGCAGATTTACCTTTTAATTTACTTACTATCTGATTTAATTTGTCTTCTATTACTGGGTAAACAAACATGGTATTTGGGTTATATTTAATTTTCATTTGAGCAGTTTGACCATTCATATATGACTTATTTTATACTAGAAGGTCTTCTGTATAATCAGTATAAAAGGATTTCTTTGTATCAGCAACAGTTTGTGGGTTTGTGATTTTTCCTGAATCAGTTTTTAACTCAATATTCTGATTTGAAATATACAGTTTTCCCATGTGTTTGTTAACCGATTGCCATATCACCTTTATTGAGTATTTTGCACTTTTTAGCAACCTATCATTCTCTCTCTCTCTCTCTCTCTCTCTCTCTCTCTCTCTCTGGCTTCTGAAATAACTCTTTTATATATCGAGTGATATCTACTGATATGATACAAAACTTCACTAGTTAATGATGAATTTCTCTTTAAATTATTTAAAAATCTCATTCTGTGACATGAGACCTTTATTCCTTTAGTTATCCATCTATTTGATTTAGTCTTTTTCTTGTAATAAGATATTGTAGGAAAACACTTTCAAGGCAATATATAAACTTATTCAAGAACACTTGTATAAATCATTTAGGTTATTAATCAAATGAATCTCTGCCCATGATTCATTTTCCAATAAATATTTATAATTTTCAATATTTCTTGTAGAAAAATTTCTTCTTGTATTTTTTTCATTCTATCATACTGTTTGTTCACCAAAAAACAAAATCTGTGCAAAAAGGGCTGAGTATCCTAAATTTACCACTTCTGTGGAATTATTATTGTATTGCTTATTCATTATCATGGCATCTATTAGGAAGCTAGTATTCTTGGTAACTCATTGGCAATGTAACCGTGTTGGTTAAATTATATGATAATAATACACTGTGTAAATCTCATAGTTGCACACTATCCCGTAGGAAGTTTATATTCCACTCCGCACACAATATAATTTTTTTTCTTTTTAATTGTACTTTGCCAGTTAGTGTTTCCAACTTATCTAAAAAACTGTACACATAGAATGGCAGTGCAACATTTAAAAGCTCCATCCTAAGCCCTTGCCTGTGATTGTGTTGATGGATCAGTACAGATACCACCTGTTTTAAATGTGCTGCTTTTAATGCCTCCAGTGGTTTGCCTCTTGTTTTGTTGAGTTGGAGTTTTCAGAAAGCAGTCCATCTCGCAAACTCCAAGACAAAGCTTACCGTGCTGAGAATGATCTATGCAATAGGTGAGAAGCGGGTACTGACTCATCAATCACTAAAGGTCGAAACAGTGGAATTAAAATGAGTGATTGTGAAAGGTCGAAATACCAAACATCAAGCTTCAGGAAAGCAAAGAGGCCCAAAATCCGATAAAGTGACAAAAGCCAAAGGCCACTCATGATGAAAATATCAAAGAAGATTAAAAGTCCTTTGGAATATGATGCCATGTTTATTTGTAGTTACTGCCGTTTTTAGAGTTTGCTGTTGCATCTTCTGGTTCTGGAGACTGCGGCACTTCCGAGATGGAGGCAGCCATTTACCATTTTTACTTATAAATTCCTTTTATAATAGTGAAGAATATTTTAATGATCAGAAATAATCTAGAAAACCGATAGAAAATTGAAAGCACATTACTGCCACTATATATCTAGATGTTGCTGGTTTTAGATGTTCTATTAATTCTATTTTATTATTAAGAGTCTTCATTGTGTATTTGTTATTATATAGTATGAATGTGACTATGTCTATATCCATAGGATTGTATCCTAACTTAAATTTATGGAATGCAAATAAATTACATTACATCCTAGGCGACGTCACACCCCAGAAGCTCGTAATCTTGGACATGATTTAAGTTCCCTCCATAATTTCGATAGATTTGTGCTGAATTGCTTACCATAGTCGCTGATGTTGATAATCGACTGTCAAGTTTACGTATTTCGTTATCGATTATCATAATCGATGGTAATGGTTATGGTGCACAGAATAGAACTTCGTGGCCTGTCGTATCGATTATTGTGTACTATATAATCTGCGGTTGTTGGGTAGGAAGAGAGGTTTAGGCATTCAATGCTTGTATATTTTGACTAGTCAAGTTGATACGCGTAAGAAGGTAGATGAATTGCTAGGATTGTATAGGTAGCATTTAATGTTCTAGATTATGGTTTGCAACGGACACGACATCGAAGTTTTGGTTGTTTAGATTGTGCAGATCCTTAAGTGCAAGGTTATGTTTTTAAGGAAGTTGCTTGTCATAGCTTGTTTCTGACGATTCATAAAACTAGTGAGAAGTAATTCACAAACACAGATTTAGAATGGCAGAAAAATCTGCATCACTAGATGATACTGAAACACGTAAGGGGTATACCATCCCCTCGAATGAGGAAATAATTAATGAATTGACAGAGGATTTGCACTCTGCATGTATTAATACTGCGGGAAAAAACAGTAGTATTGATAATGAAGGCAACCGCAGAAAATCAGATCAAACTACCCATAATGTGGGCACATCTGAGGAAGAAGAAACTAATGTCACACCTGGTTCTGGTAAGGAGTCAGAAAACGAAAATGGTCATGTGAGGGATGAAGATGATATTATAGATGAAGAAGCAATGAAGGACCAAGAGAACATGTACACTGAGGAAGACAAGGAGGTATTCGATGTGTGTACTTGTATGTGGGGTAGTGAGGTTAGGTTACATATACAGTAATGCCTGTTTACTCCAAGGATCCAAAACTGTACTGTGCTTGCATGCTGCCTGTACAGTCAGGCTTTTAGTTAGAATTGAGATAAACAGAAGCTGAAGCCATATTTCTGTTCATATGTGGTGACAGTATACTGCTGTTGGGTTGCTGATGGGTTGCACCAAGATTTTGTAGATGCCTCTTATATCTGTTTTGTTTTGATTGGCATATCTTTACATTAACACTGTGACCTATTAACATTTGTTTTGTCTGCCTGCAAAATATGTGGGTGAAGTTACATGGTTTGTTTTCTGACATTTGCGACATAGTAAAGTGGAAAGAACTGTCTTTGATAGCAAATCTTTCTATAGTCCATCCTACACAACTGTGTGTATTGTATGTTGATTGGATGGTTTGTATACATCATGTTGAGTGATATATATACAAACCATCCACTCCATATAGAATATTTACACGTATGCCTATATAATTGATCAGGTGAATATAAATAAGACATTAGTATCTAATAACATTTATCCACCAATTTTATCCATTTAATGTCAAAAATGCACATCTGGCCAAAGTCATGGAAACCGTATAACTGTCAAGTCATTACTGATTGACAAATACAGTTTTACAATTTTACGATCTTATCATTGTAATATTTATGAACTTGTGGGATCCCACAGAGTAAAATCAGAGTGATGAATTCATATATATTACATTTGATCTTTTAAATATTGTGCGATATTCTGATGATGGTTAGTTGTGACTGAAACATTTAGCTGCCATTTTGAATAAGCACAGTTGTGTGTGACAAATTATTTAAAGATTTGTTAGTGAATGTTCTATAGAACAACAGGATGAATTAATTAATACATATCTTTGGTCATATTTTTATGTAGTTTTTATGTGTCTTTATATATTTAGTGAGATATTATGGTTTGGTTTTCACTCTGTATTCTTGTGATAAGAACAGCTTTACACCAGCGGTAGTTTTATGTTCATTTGGTTTAAGCCTGTAATTAATGTAAATTATATTTAAGAATCCGCTTTCATCCTCATAGCAACTCCATTTTCAAGATAACCTATTAAAGCTGTTTAGAGAAATAAAGGCTGTTTATAATGAGAATCATACAAAACATACAGGTGCACTGTACAGGCACAATGCAGAGATTGTTAGCATAAAGCAAGTGCTGTAAATTGTTAATCCATATTTTACTGTAAACTGGTACTAAATCAGAACAAGGTCTGTCAGTGTTAATCTGTTTATTTATTATAGATTAAAATGTTGACTTTTCTCTTTCCTCTTCATCTTTCCTATATCCTATTTCTGGTGTGTACCCAACAGAAAACACTGAAGCATACAGTTTTTACCAGCACATATGGCAATGAAGACTGTTAGGCCTTGGTGTGAGTATTGCTGTAGATCTTTTAAGTATTTTGAACATTAATTCACAAATTTTATGCAGTTGTATGTTATATTAATTTATTCTCATTTGTATATTGAATTCCAATGATGTTTTGTATACTTTTGTTTAATTCTGTAAGTTATTTATTCTTATTGTTACGTTTATGTATTCTTATTGACATGTATGCTCTGTTCTGTATATTCTTTGCCAACTGGCATTCTCCGACTATCCTGACTGAGGTTTTTCCATGCTTTTTCCTTAGTTGTAACGCATATGCCAGGGTATACCTCGCAAAGACGGGGCACAGTCTGCACTCTTCGTAATTAGTGAATTGTGTTGTTCTGTGTATTGTTTGTGTCGATTGTGTTGTTCTGTGTATTGTTTGTGTGTAAATGTGTACTGTACTACTGGTACCGGGTGTCAACCCAACTGCAGTTAAATATATCATATCATATATAATTTTTTAAATTATGTGAACAAACCTTAATTCAGCCATATTGTGGTAGGAACACTATGTGTTATTGCTTCTGTATTGTGGTAGTGACGAAGAAAGTAGCCATATTGATACCAAACAATTGTTACTTCTTCTTCTTGTTAATAATTGTGTGTGTTATTCCTTAAAGAAATTTCGCAAGGAGGCACAGATCTACAAATCAAGAGGAAATGAGCAGTTTAAAGCGGGTGACTACCAGGAATCAGCAAAAAGCTACACATTAGGATTAAGGACATGTCCTTTGGCTTTTGACAAAGATCGTGCAGTTATGTATTCAAATCGTGCTGCAGCAAAGGTGAAATTAGTAAGTGTATTTGTCTTTAATGCTGTGCTGTAATTTAAAAGAGGTGATGCATAAGTGACTATCATGTTACAGCTTCAAATCACTGATGGCAGAACTGTCTGATTTAAGGTTGCTGTAGTATATTGTGGTGATGGAAGATAGAAGATTTTCATATTTCACCTATGACCACTGTCTCTGTTGGTACATTGCCTTTTTGCTGGATGTTAACAACTGCTCTCTTGTCATTATGTCTGTGGTACTTCTAAACTTACACAATTTTATTCAGTTTTATTTAATGTAATTTGTAATAAATTGTGTAGTTTTAGATTGTTAAGAAAATGTTGATAATAGAACAAACAGTTTCATAAGTCATGTTGTCTTATTTGTGAGTGTTTTACTTCTGTGCATAATGGACCAAGTTTTCAGGAGTACTTTGTCCTGTGTCTGTTATTTTAGGTGGGGTTGATATCTCCCTTTCCACCTGCACTTGGATTTGACTTGAATATACTGGAAAACTAAAAGGAAGCTTTACATTCTGGGAACTGGACAGCATTTGCTGAAATGAACATTGCACGCTAGCAACTTAGGAACACTGTACACAGTCGTGCCCCTGTCACTGTTACATTGTTAATGCCGTGCATGACGATGAAGTAAATAACTCATGTAACACCAACATTTGCGCTGTTGAATAATTTATGCATACAATCTTTTACATAGCTCGTAAATGTTTCGACACTATTTTCTCACCATCTTAGGGGAAATGACACCAGAATTTCTTTGAAATTTGTGGGAATAAAATAATCATACATCTCTTGTGGTATCAATAGTGCAGAATTTTTTCAGGTTTTGGCTAAAACTGTGTATTTTAATATAATGTTGGTAAAACAGTAATAATATGGTGTGTTTTTAAGTTGTTTAACCCTTTAAACGCCAAATTAATTACCATCTGCCATTTGCTGGCATTATTAGGAGCTCACCATATTCTCCACGTTAGCAGGATAAGGGTTAAAAATGTATATATCTGTGATGTATAAGGACATATATTCTTCCTTGATCCAAATGGATCCCGTTTTTGTAGTGTGTATTATATGGTGTGTGCTGGGAGAAACATGTAAGAGCTATGTAAAAGATTGTATGCATAAATTATAGAATAGTGCATTTGTTTGTGTTGCATGAGTTGCTTACTACCACTTTCACTTTTATGATTCCAGCATTTCATAACCTTAAAACTAATTCTCCAGTTAGTTGCTTATTACTTTCTACATTGAGATCATAAAAAGCATTTGTAGTTCTTGGACTGACTGACTCACTAACTAGCTAGCTAACTGACGAACCAACCAACCGACTTGATGAAGCAGAGTCCTTCATGAAGCCAGTGTTTCCTCAGCTAGTCGAGAAATTCGTTACATTTTATGGACCCTGGTGTTTTATTACCATGTTCTCAAGGCATGCTCCTTGTCCCTGTACTGGGCTAAATTAAACCTGTCCATGCCCTACCATACGTATGTTTAAGAGCCATTTAATATTCTCATCTGATCTACATATATGGTTTCCAAGTGGTCTCTTTCCTTTTCCAGATTTTGAATAGATTGGGCATGTGTTTTTAAGTGTTTGTGAAATATTAATTGGTATGAGCCCACAAGCTTTTGGAGTCTGTAAATAAGTGCAGAGTTTCAATAAAGGAATTCTCCCTTCATCCATTTGAGATAACTTCCTTCGTTCCAGAAAACAGACACAGTATTGTGGGACTACAACAAGTGACTTCTATGTATTGTTCAGTCATTTACAAATAATACAGGAATATATCTGCAAAGCATCTGTTGCAAAGAGATAGAGGTCTTTTTTCCTATGGTGCTGCGGCCCAACGCATGGCACGGCCTCCTCATTCTTGAAGTTTCTAGATCACACACGGCAACACATCCTTATCAGTAGGACTCCTCTGGATGAGTGATCAGCTGATCACAGAGACCTCTACCTGACACCACACAGCACTCAGCAAATGTCCATGTCCCGGGTGGGATTCGAACCCACAGTCTCATCAGGCGAGTGGCTGCAGATGTATGCTTTAGACTGTATAGCCACTGTGACTGGAGCAAAGATATGTGTGTCCAAGTTTGTCTTTTTTTTTGGGGGGGGGTCTATGTTCACTAAATTTGTAGCAGATGTGACTAGTGTGTAGTCTGGTACCACCATTAAGCATTAGATACACAAGATTGTTTTTAACTTGTATTGTGTATATAATATGTGATAATTACAGAATATACCTGTCTGTATTACATAGGGTTAACCCTTTAAACCCCGAATTAAATCCCATCTGCTATTTGCTGGCATTATTAGGAGCTCACCATTTTCTCCACGTTATCAGGATAAGGGTTAAATTATTAACCTTAAGCCTAAGGGTTAAAACACTGTGTGTGTAATGTGTACACTATTTTTTAGAGTCCATGAATTATTTGTAGTCACCTGAGGAGTACAACATTTGTGAATGAGGAGGGATAGGTGTATGATGTACATTTGTAATTGTGTGCCTTCCATGTGCAGGGTTTGAAACTGTCCGCTATTGACGATTGTTCCAAAGCAGTAGAGCTAGATGCTAGGTATCTGAAAGCCTACTTAAGACGTGCACAGTTGTACAAGGAGACAGAGAAGCTGGATGAAGCTCTGGCTGATTACCAGAAAGTGCTGGAATTGGACCCACTTCATAAGGAAGCTTTGTACACAAGTAAAGTAAGCTGAATTGAAGGTACTTGATGGTTAAATTGTAGGACTGGCAGACAATTACTGGACTATTCTTTACCACATCTGTCTTCCATTCATGCCTTAACTTATCTAATCACATGACCCTTTTATGATATTGTGCAGTAATGCCAAATTTTGATTAAATTTACCTGTTATGGAGCCAAATTTAAATCACAGATTATAGTACCTCTTGTATGTGGGGGGTTGTACTGTAGCAGTATCTTGTTTTTGTGATTAATGTAAGACTTGTTTAATTTAAATTTGTTTTTGTTTCTCCTTTAATATACTTTTATGTATAGGAATATCCAGCACTCTTTCCACCTTGTTCACATACCAGCAAATAATTATTTTCCACCAGGAAACTTGTCAAAATTTGCCCATCTACCAGTGCATTGTTAATATGACTTGGGAGGCAGTAATTAGATTATACTGGCAAATGTGTTTTTGGAAGAAATGTGCAGGGAATGTCCATGTGTATGTACTTCTCATTCAACAGAGTCAAAAAGAGATAAGAAAAATGTTTAATGTGCAGTGATAAGTGGGAATTGTATTTTGCATAATATTTGGGCATTTGAATTTTGCATTTTTATTAAGAACTGGCTCTGTATATGGCACAGAATAGCTCAGTCATTAACGTGCACCAACATATGCACACAGCACGATTATATGTTATAGATAAACTTCAACCCTCCTACATGTTTCAGCAGTACATTGCAATTCTTGGGGAGATATCATTATGAAGGAATATATAATAGTAATGCCTGTATTAGTATTATATATATATGTATATGTACATGTGTATTAACATTTTCCTGAGAATGTCAGTTTATTGCTGCAACATGTAGGAAGGTTGAGGTTTATGTACAACATATAAATCTTTTGTATTCATATGATGGTGTATATAAATTATTGCAAGCACGTTTCGTGGAATGAATAATATTAAATCAGGATAGCTCAGTCAGTAATGCAATATCCTCTGCACTTGATGATGAAGATTCAATCTCTGGCTGGAACAAAAATGTTACTGCTTGTAACTTTGCCTAGACTTATTGTGAAGCCCATCCAACCACCTAAGTGATTGGTACCAAGCTCTCTTTCCCTTGGTCTGAAGCAGCTGAATCTCACCTCCATCTAGCACTAGTGCGCATACCTTTAATGTAACTTATGCAGTGGTGCTTATGCTTGTTCTTCTGTAGTACTGAAGCCCTAAAGTGAAATGGATAGAATTCCAGCTACTTAATCTTGAGGTCATTAGTTCTGATCTATGGCTGGGAACTTCCTGTCATGACTGACATATTCTGTGGTATTCTCAGATCCTACAGACAGTACCTAAAGATAAGCATACCTTTCCCATTACCTCCATATGCTCATTTTGGAAATGTACTTTCCAATTCATCATCCACCCTGCCATGTACCAGTCATAAATTATTCAGTTGATGACTGTTTTTCAAGTAGACCAAAAACTGTTTGCACTTTAAAATGTTATTTGTTATTGCAGGTATTGGCTGAACAGATCCATGACAGGAATGAAAAGATGAAGGCAGAAATGCTGGGTGAGTTTCAAAGTGAGAGGAATTGTTTTGTGTCACTTTTAGGCCGTCAGTCCAGCAGTGTATTCATGGGTTCATAGTACTGGTCTCTTGGATTACATAGCTGTTGCTGTGTTCAGTGAGCCCAGCTATGATGACAAATTAACTCCACACAGCAGAATTCTTCTACACTAATAGTTCCTCAGCAAATTAAGCATTTGCCTGGTATGGGCCATGAAGTTGCATTGTCATATTTGCAAGAATTTGCCATTGGTTCCTGTCTTTGAGTCCAATGAATCCAGTCCACACTCTGCCATCCAGCTTTTTAAAGGAAAGTTGAAGTGCTCATTCTCCTGTCTGTGCCTGGGTATTTAACCCTTAGGCGACTAATGTCATATATATATGGAGCACCCATTCTTGATGTTTCTAGATCACACACAACGACGCAGCACAGTCGGTAGG
>Ga0268261_10003878_pt1 | contig 11090 bp, 12 predicted proteins | sample TergutNc150P1_FD_190353 | JGI IMG/M metagenome (GOLD analysis project Ga0268261, IMG submission 190353) | Nasutitermes corniger P1 segment gut microbial community from laboratory colony in Florida, USA - Nc150 P1 (SPAdes) (version 2) | ecosystem: Host-associated > Arthropoda: Insects >...
TGGCGCACCCTTCCCTATCCCAACCTATGGTCATCTGCCGTTCCCCTACCTTGGGGAAGCAGTGGAGCCATAGCCCATCCCCTCTTTGGGGAAGCAGCGGAGCCATAGCCCATCCCCTCTTTGGGGAAGCCATGCAGCCAAAGCTCATCCCCAACCATGGGGAAGCCGTGGAGCCATTGCCCATCCCCAACATTGGGGAACCTGTGGAGCCACTGCCCATCCCCAACATTGGGGAAGCCGTGGAGCCATTGCCCATCCCCAACCTAGGGGAAGCAGTGGAGCCATTGTCCGTCCCCAACAGTGGGGAAGCAGTGGAGCCATAGTCCATTCCCAACCAAGGGGAAGCCGTGGAGCCATAGCCCATCCCCAACATTGGAGAAGCCGTGGAGCCATAGCCCATTCTCCACATTTGGGGTCTATACCTAGCATACCCAACCTATGGCTCGCCAGCAACCCATCCCCACACTGGGGTGGAGCCCAACCTCTACCGCCTCCCCTACACCAAAACTCAAAAATGGGCCCTACCTTGGGGAGGACCAAAACCCAAAACTCAAAAATTGGCAACTGACCTTTTGGGCCCCAAAACTCAAAAATGGGCAACTGACCCTTTGGGGCCCAAAATTGGGGTGTGCAAATTGCACCCCCACTTTATTTTTTGGTCCCGGGGGCTAAGAAATTGGTCCACCCCAAGGTAGGCCGTTACTACTCGCGTATATAACGCCGAAAAACCAATTAGTGAAAATATAATGACACTAGCGGTTCGCTGTACACAGAGCAAAGTATATGCCTTTGTGTTTCAGTAATTATTGGCCGCAACGGACATGTTTCAATTACAAGACGCAGACAGCAGTTAGTTCCATTTGTTTATTGTTACTACTATTCAGGCTGCTAAAATGTAAAGAGGGTAATATGACAATTCCGATCTACAGCTGTGGTTTCCACAGATCCCGCTACCAGTGATCCACTCTTCTACAACATACGTAGTTCTCGGTGGACTTTGAGGTAACGATTTTGCTGAACACACGTTACAAACTTGACAGGTTTTAAGAAGGTGAATTTCATGGAACAAGAAGTGCTGCTATATCGATAGAACGTTTTTCGATAAATATCAAGACTTGACGGCCAACTGAAAAATTCGTACCTTCCACCTGTCACCTTCTGGTCACATATATATATATATAATTACTATTTCCTCCTTAGGGAAACATTAGCCTAAATAAACAAAGACTAGGTGATTTTAAATTTAAACATTTATGTTTTCTGTGATATAACGTCTTTTCGACAGATAAAAAGTTACAGACATTTCGGAGGAGATAGAATTTTCCAATTCATAACGGAAAAACACAACAAAATGCAACAGTATATCAAAATTTTATTATTCCTTATTTTAAATGAAGCTCAACATGTTTCGGGCGACACACCGCCCATCATCAGCAGCCTAAAACTGCACAAGCAGCCTCTGGTTTTGCATACGTGGAAGGTGTGGAGGATCCATGAATTTATCTCTGAACAAGGGTCTATGTATCTTAGCTTTTGTATCTATATCTGTGAGTAGTAAAGTAAGATGGCATAATTCGTTGTGTTTTATTAAGAAACCTCAACATCTGGTGCCGAAACGCGGGCAACAAGGACTTCAGTAGCAGTGTTATAGTGAATTTATTGCGGAAATGACTACGAGGTATTTCTATCTACACGCAGGAAGGGGAATTTACTTCGCGAGGAAGATACGCTACCAGACGCTAGCTGTGACGCCTCCACGCCGCTACAACGCATTGCTTCACCACGACGGTGGCCCGTATCTTATGCAGTTAAGTGGACGGGACAAAAATTAACATCCAGAGCTTACTGACGACACTCCGACTACGTTAGCTATCATTATTACAAACTTGAAGTTTCAATAGACAATATCGTAGCTTGTGCTAGCTAAAAACTTCTATGCACGCCATCCGTTGTTACAACGGTGGAACAACTAAGTCACTGTCGCTCAGTAGGTCGATACGTGCATTCTCACGGATACTAAAGCACTACCACGGAGATTACACTGCGATAGTGTTGATCTCGTTGAGTAGCGCCATCTTTCGAGTGTGAACTGTACTACGACGGCAGACGAATCAGCTGATATGCCTCACAACTTGAAGAGAAGACGGGCTGGGGAGAGAGCGAATGCTACACGCTTTTACACGACGTTGGAGGGATTTGAGGACTCACCTGCCCTAGACGACTTAGAACACTACCGCAGGCGTATAAAAGAGACCTTGGATAGACTTATTTCACTGGACGATGCTATTCATGACTTTTTGCCGGATAAAAAGTACGAAGAAGATATAAACACTTGTGAAGAATATATTGACAAGACGAAAAGGGCAATCCAGAAGGCTAGTCGGCGTATAGACAACAGTCTGTCTGTTTCCACTGCACGATTAAGCTTCAACGGACCGACCCAGCAAACTGCATTGGCTCCTACCGGTTCGGTCGCACGTTCTGTAAAGCTGCCAGCAATAAAAATGGAATTTTCAAAGGCGATGTGGAAACTTGGTCTCGATTTTGGGAGGAGTTTCTGTCGTCCATCGACGAAGACGCCTCCCTTTCAACTATTAACAAGCAAGTGTTTCTGTGTGGGTATTTGGATGGGAAACCCAAGATATTGGTGGACGGAATAACTGTAACAGCAAATACGTACGAAGAGACCAAGAAGATTTTACTCGCCCGATATGGAGACTCAAACCGCAACATCCAGGCCCACATGGATTTCCTCGAAAGTCTACCTCCGGCAACATCTGCCACGACCGACGAGTTGAACACCACATTTATTGAGTGTCATCGCCGTATCCAGGCGCTTCGGGCTTTAGGGGAAAATGTCAACGGCTACGGCAGGGTGTTGGTACCCAAGATAATACGTGCCTTCCCCACAGAATTCTGTCAGCGGTGGATCGTCCATGTTAAACGACAGGGCCTCTCAGAAGGAAGCATTTTAATACCGATGGTGTTCTTCCGTGAGGAGGTAGATGGGGCGCTCATAGCGCTGAAAATACGCGGAGAGTCCACTGATACCCCAACTAAATCGCATCAGCAGCGGCCCTTCACGTTAGTTCTAAACAGCCATGTTCCGGGCGAAAAAGCAGACAGAAGGACGAACCATTTTGTGTTTTGTGAGGCAAATGGTCACTGGGCCCAAGAATGCAAGAAGGTGACGTCTGTGACCGATCGCAAAGAGAAACGTAAGTCAGCACATCGCCGTTTGTTTAAACCGAGACCACAACGCCACAGCTTGCAATAAACGGGACAAGGTTTCCTGCACGAAATGCAGGGGGCGCATCATCGTTCCATATGCAATGACGCAGGAACCACTACTAGATCCAGAGACTGCATCGACTACTGTCGGCAAGATAGATGTCGCACCTTCCAACTTTACGTATTTGCAGACCACTAGCTTTCGCATAGTCGGGTCAACCGGTCTAAGCAAACTCACCCGCTATTTTGAACAGCGGGAATCAGACCAGCTTCGTCAGCAAGCCCATTATAGACGCCTTGAAATTGGACGTTATTGATAGACGAAATTTGGCGGTTAGTGTCTTTGAATGGTCATCCGTTACGTCAGGCTCACGGAGGCTAGTCCACCTGGCCTTGAGAGAAATTTGGAACAACTTCAACACGACCATCACCGCCTATGAGAGTGCCTACGAATTTTTACCACAACCAACAGTCCAACGAGACAATATGACGACGCACACTCCCAAGCTCCAGTTCGCAGACTCTAGGGAACAAGAAGACCTTCCGATAGAAATCCTAGTCGGAGGTGACCATTACTGGAAAATTGTGGACAGTCCGCCATTGCGAATATCCCCGTCCGTAGTGCTACTGCCTTCGAACCTGGGATGGATTCTGTGTGGAAAGTCGTGCGGCATCTTGGCCAACGTAGCAGCGGTTAACTTCCTTGATCTAGGGAACCCTGGTTCGCTACAGGAGACAGAGATCAATCTCTTCTGGAATTTGGAAACTATCGGCATCACAGCCCACCAGGACAAAGGGTGGTGTACCAAGGATTCACCTGTTCTCAAAGCCTTTTACGACTTTCAGGACAGGAGACAGTCGGACACTCGTCTCCATACCTAAGAAAGGGAACAATACTCTTCCAACCAACCGACAAAACGCGGAGAACAGGTTCAGGTCGCTGGAAACAAGGCTAAGACAGAATGCGTAGCTGCGTCACGTGTATTACATCCAAATGCTGGACTACATGTAACGGGCACAAGTAGAGGTCGTCGATTCAGACGAGAAAGAGGAGGAAACGTTCTACTTGCCTCACCATGTCGTATCCAAAAGCAAACAATGAGACATAAAATGGCGAATCGTGTTCGACGCATCCTCATATGAGAGGAGCGTACCCTCCTTGAACGACGCTCTAGAGATGAGACCCAACCTCCTACCAGAATTATTCGCAACATTGTTACGCTTCAGGTTCAACCCAGTAGCTATTATAGGAGACATACACCAAGCATTTCTTTAGTTACAGCTTGACGAGAAAGACAGAGATCTGACAAGTTTCTTCTGGTATCGCGTGACACGTGACGACGAAGGGGACTATTATACAACAGATGAGGTGATCTGTTATCGCTTTACTGGATTACCCTTTGGCCTAACTTGCAGTGCCTTCTTTCGGCGCCAATGCGGGAACTTGCCAGTATGCACGAGGATAACTTTTCCACGGCGCCAACTCTTGTTGATCGCAGTATATTTATGTGCGATTTTCTAGCGGGTGCAGAAGAAGACAACGGTGTCATTGCCATCTATTACCAACTTACCGCCCTCATGCGGAAATATACTTTCCCGATGGGAAAATGGGCTTCTAATTCAGAACTCTTGAGGAACATCAGGAGTCGGTAGCCTAGAAATAAAATCTATAACTCAGTTTCTAGGATTGAGCTGGGACACCACGCGTGATACCCTCTTCACAGACCACAGAGACGTCACATACAAGGCGCATGAGGGGCCCTCAACGAAGAGGGAAATCCTCCAAGCAACCTCACGATTCTACGACACTATGGGTCTAATGTAGCCCGTCCTCGTTACCGGAAACTAATTTTCCAGGACTCCTGGTGTACAGGTGTACGGTGGGACAAGCTTCTGCCGGACGACTTGGGAACACGCTGGAGCAATTGGGTTAAACTCTTACCAGATCTCCTGGACTTCCACATTCCAAGATAGGTGGGGGCCGGGGAAAAGTAAACTGTCAAATCCACGTCTTCTGCGACGCATCCGAGAGGGCGTATGGGGCTGTGCTCTACATTCGGTCAACACACAGGACGGGAACCTTGGTGCGGATTGTATGCAGTAAGAACAGGCTGGCTCCCTTGAAGAAAGTCACCCTCCCGAGACTGGAGCTTATAGCGGCGTTGATTGGAACACGCCTGCTGCATTACTTTTGCGAGGAAACGGGACACGACATCGCGGAAGCAACGTTGTATTCAGGTTTAACCGTGGCTTTGGGATGGATATGTAATGACTCCAACAGGTGGAAGACGTTCGTCGCAAACCGCGTCACTGAAATGCAGACATACACTACGCCTTCGCAGTGGAAGCACTGTCCAGGTGGGGATCATCCGGCTCACCACCTGTCACGTGGGGCCACAATCGAGCAATGAAAGAAGGTAGGAAACTGGTAGCACGGTCCTTTGTGGCTGTCACAGGATTCGTCTCATTGGCCAAGCCAATAATCCCGATCGCATTACCCATTGCCCGTATGAAAGGACGCAATCCCTCCTCGTTGGGCCCACGGCAACCCACGGACGCCTTATTGAATCCTCCAGCTTCAGTTCTTATTGGAGTCTGCTTCGTGTCACGGTCTGGGTCCTTCGCTTTGTGCGACTTGCGAGACGGTAAAAGTGATCTTCGGGGAATTGGACGCCTCAGAACTAACGGAAGCACGCACATATTAGATCAGAGAGGTGCAACGGGACTGCTTCGGACCAGAGATTCAAGCGTTTCTGAAGTGGAACCCCCTCCCACGCGAATCACTGGTAGCACGCTTCAGTCCCTTCTTAGACGATAGATAATTACGCATCGGCGGTCGGCTTCAGTTTGGTGATTTGTCAAGAGAACAAATACACCCCATTTTCCTCCATGGGTCGCACCATTTCACAGTACAGTTTATCATGCAGACGCACATTCATCCAAATCACATGGGGGTTCGCATTATACTCTCGGAATTGCGAGAGGAAGTTTGGATACTGCGGTCTTGGCAGGAAATTAAGGTTTTGTACATGTGCCTCCCGTGTAAAATCGCGCGGAACCCCTTCGGGCAGGAGCAGGAAGCCCGTATGCCGGCCGATAGATTTACTGCTCCCAGGCCATTTTAGGTTACCGGTATAGATTTCGCCGGACCCCTATACGTCAATGGGAAACCCCCTTTGAGAAAATGCTATATTGCGCTGTTCACGTGTGCAACAGTACGCGCCGTTCACTTGGAACTTTGCAGTGACTTGACCATAGGTACGTTCCTCTTGGCCTTCCAGGGATTTATTGGACGCCGCGGGCTACCGCATACCATATACACCGACAACGCGCAGACGTTCCACGCGGCGAACCGGGAGCTCGCTGAGTTGTGGCAAGCTCTTTAAGCCACTAAAACCCATCGCCTCATTGCCCAGTACGGCATCACGTGGAAATTAATCGCTCCCAGGGTGGCTTTGTGGGGAAGATGGTGGTGAAGAATGATTGGCACCACAAAAAATGCCTAAGGAAAGTGTTGGAGCGATCACAGGCCACGGACGAAGAGCTGGCCACCATTCTAGTCGGCATCGAAGCCGCCCTGAATTCAAGGCCCAACACAAGACACCGAGTACGCACTAACTTCTGCGCATTTCCTCTGTGGTGCAAAAATTGACGACGTTGCCCTCGACAACAGAGCCTCAAAGGAAGGGTAACTTTAAGATGACACGCCAGAGGACCAAGAAAATGGCCGACGACTTTTGGAGACATTGGGAGGACTATCTCATGGAGCGAAGATCCTTCCATGTAATCTTTCAACCAAAAGGGAGGTCAGGGAAGGTCCGAACAGGAGACATTGTCCTCTTCCAAGAGGATCACAGCCATAGACATGTGGGAGAAAACCCGAGTGGAAGAGCTGAAGGTGGGGAGAGACGGGGTCACGAAAACGGCTGTACTCCGTGGGGCGAACGGAACTATTCTGGTCCGCCCGATCCAGCTGCTCATCCCCCTGAAGGTTGACCACGGTGGGAAGGATGTGGAGGATCCATGAGTTTATCTGTGACGAAGGGTCTATGTAACTTTGCTTTTGTATCTATATCTGTCAGTAGTAAAGTAAGATGGCGTAGTTCGTTGTGTTTTATTACGAAACCGCAACAGTCGGACGTACAGCTGCACGTCCGACAACCTTCCACGTATGCTGCTTGTGCAGTTTTAGGCTCCTGATGATGGGCGATGTGTCGCCCGAAACATGTTAAGCTTCATTTAAAATAAGAAATAATACAATTTTGACACACTGGTGCATCTTGTTCGGGTTTCCTTGTAAGAATTGTTCTTTGATGTACGGATCCACGAATATCAAGTTGATTTTTCCAAGTTCAGCGTTCAATACTGTGAGTACCTCAAATATGGTCTTCGCCTTACTGGGTTTTTAAACCGCCCATACTCTAAAATTTCCGACGCTACAGTTGATAGTTTAATCAGTGAAATGTTCGCGAGGCTCTACTGCTTCGTAATAATTCAAGGTAAGTCGCGCTGACATTTTAAACTACTAAATTGAGCGGTTTTCTAAACTAATTCGCGTATATAAATTCTAAATTCAGGTGTACGGTTTTATTCCAAGAAGAGAGACAAGTAATTTAATAATCGATAACCGATTGCCTGCTTTCTAAATTACTGTGCTCATTGCTGGAGGTAGTTAATTATATTAATTTTATGTCCTTTTTAATATTATTATTTATATACAGTTTACCTTGATTAAAGTGCTTTTTACTTTATTGGATTGTTTTATAAATTATCCCAAATTTGTCCTGTACATAACCTGTAATAAGTGAAAGCAGCAAGGTTGGTTCATTGTTTATTGTGCATTGTTAGACTGTTGGCAGTAAATAACTATCAGACAAATTACGACGGTGATAACAACTTAGTGTCCATTAGGTTAGAGCTATTAGGAGTTACATTCCTACCCCGTGGGCACTGCATATGGTTGGCAGCGTCGGGATTTAGATTTACCACGCGCAAAATTGAAATACTTGGAACAAATACTGATGTGTACAAAGCTACTGCTTACAGTTGGTTACTAACGGGGTATTGTAACAAGAATTACAGCCGGTAGCAAAATTTTTCCCCCTTTTTTATTCAGCACGCATATAGTTTTCACGATGACGGACGCAAGATTACAAGCGGAAATTGCGAAATCAAAAAACGAAATACAGAAGCTACGTGAGCGCTTGTCCATGGGTACGCCAACGGTTCATAAAGACCTTTCCTTAATATCATTGGTTTCAAAATGGTCAGGCCTAGATTCTGCCGTCCCGCTAGAAGAATTTGTGATAGCATTGAAAGTTCTGCGCAGATAGGAAGGTGGGACGAAATAGACAGACTCAGAATCGCGACCCTACGTCTTACATATGCAGCGAAAATGTTTTATAATGGTTGTACAGAACTCATGAAGAAAACTTGAATTGGGAGGATTTTAAGAGCGCATTCCGGCGGAAATTTAGAGATATACACTCCGACCAATATAATTTTATGAAACTGCAAACCGATAGGCAAGGAAGAAACGAAATTCCTCAAGAGTTTGCGGAGAGATGTAGAGGGCTAGCACAAAAAATTATGGGGAAAACAGACGATCCAGTGGCTCGACGCATACACCGCGAAAATGCAGAGCGTATGCTCCTAGCCAGTTTTATTTCGGGACTTGCAGGAAAAGTTGGAAAACACGTTCGATATCAAAACCCGCGAAATTTGGAACAGGCTTTACAAATTGCTCTTGCAGTTCAAGAAACAGAAAACCATGAAAATTTTAATGAGAGTTTTTATACTAGGTTTGAAAACTCGGTCAGATTAGTATCACGATCACACAGCCAGATATACAGCGAGGACGGTAAATCTCGGCACTCAGCTGACATACACGCAGAGAGTTATGTGCGTGGTCAGCACGGTAAAATTTCGCGTAGCAATGGCAAGCCAACGACCACAGGAAATAAGAATATACAGACCCAAGCCGCACTAAAATGTTACGAATGTGACGGGATAGGGCATTTTGCAAGGGAATGTCCTACAAGGTTGCGAAGGGAAGCAAAACCCTCTTATTCGCCGGGAAGCAGGAAAGCGAGACAACGTTCCAGGCACTCGCGTTCTCCCGACAAAAAACCCCCGTAAGTAAAAAAGCAGGAGAATAGGAAAGAAACTAAAAATCAGGGAAACTAGTAAGAGGTGTGAACGAAGACAGCTCCTTCCACCTCGCTACCCCTGACAACGCTGTCAAAATGTTTTCGGTTTCTGTTCAGTTGGAGTTAGGCCCACCAACTATTTCCGTAGAAATAGAGGGAATGGTGAGACGTCTTATTTTAGACACCGGCTCCAACATGTCGATAATGCAGCCAGGCATATCGACCGGTGACTTCAGAGTCACCTCAGCAAAACCTTATGGTGTGACTGGGGAAACCCTTGACATAAAAGGACAGCAGTTTGTTTTTTCACGCTGGAAGGGCGAGAGTATAGACACCCGTTCCTAGTGTGTCCACTCCCCACAGATGTGGCCGGTGTGCTCGGCATGGATTTTTTCGAGAAACAGGTTTCGAATTAAATTTCGAGTGCGGTAAAATTTTGCAAGGGAACCAACATCGATCACGTGTCTCGGATGTATAGCATTCCGCCGATAGGGCACGCATCACTCACTGTATTCGCTTAGGGTAAAGTAAGACATAGCCCACAGCCTAGTAAACTGGAGACAAGACATACAGACGAGCAGTTCTCAGCCAATCTCAGTTGCGAGAAAACGGTGTAACCGGATAGATCTTGGCTTGTCAAAGCTACGGAAAACATTACAATAGCACCACGATGTAGACAGATCGTGCTAGGTAAGTTAGAGAGTGAGAAGGGACAACCTCTCCTCCACTTGTCTGTGTCGAACCCGCTCTGATAGCGATAGAAGGGCTACTTTCGGCACGGACACTTTCACGGGTCGAACCGGGAACGCAAGAACCTTCAAGCGTGACGTCACCCGGTAGCCACACATTAACACCAGCGTCTAACAGCTGTGTACTTTTAATGGTAGCTAACTTTAGTGATGAAGCACTAATGATCCCCAAGAAGACCGTTCTTGGCCTAGCGAAACAAATAGCAGAGCCACAAGTATACAGAATAAATGCTGCAAGCAAGAGTGACACAAATTCACCCGCAAAACCCCGGAAGAAACGAAAGAACGAGGCCCTGTATTGGAAGTTACAACGCGGGAAATTGGCCCATTTACCCCAGGAAGAGAAAAACTTAATCGAGCCGGTATTGTTAAAATATGCACAAGTCTTGATGATGAAGACGCGAATGATTTTAAGGGTACAAACATTATCGAGCATCAGATAATAGTGGACAACGTACCACCGATCTGGAGACCCTAGTATCAAACTCCTTACGCCCTGGGAGAAGAAATGAAGGTCCAAATTGAGACGATGCTTGACAAAGGGGTTATAAGAGAAAGCAATTCGCCTTTGTCTGCTCCAGCTATTGCGGTCCCAAAGAAAAGCCCAGATGGCAAGCCCAAATTTAGATTTTGCGTAGATTTTGGAGCTCTAAATTCATTGACCAAGTGAGACCCCTTCCCTTTGCCAAAATTCGAGGAGACAACCGCTACAGTTTATGGGTCTAGGTATTTTACAACGCTAGATTGTTTTTCGGGATTTCACCACGTCAGCATTAAAGAGGAGGATAAGGAAAAGCCTGGATTCACAGTACCGTTTGGACACTATGAATTTAACAGATTACGTTTTGGTCTGAGCAACAACACGTCAAACTTTCAAAGGTTAATGGACGTGGTCCTAAGAACCTGACAGGAGTTCAATGTTGGGTCTTTATTGAGTATATAATTATATTTTCTAAGTCTG
>Ga0268261_10003879_pt1 | contig 11089 bp, 10 predicted proteins | sample TergutNc150P1_FD_190353 | JGI IMG/M metagenome (GOLD analysis project Ga0268261, IMG submission 190353) | Nasutitermes corniger P1 segment gut microbial community from laboratory colony in Florida, USA - Nc150 P1 (SPAdes) (version 2) | ecosystem: Host-associated > Arthropoda: Insects >...
TACATACATACATACATACATACATACATACATACATACATACATACATACATACATACATACATACATACATACATACATACATACATACATACATACATACATACATACATACATACATACATACTGGATGCTACTTGGTACAGATGTTACCTTCTGAATGCTGCAACAGCATGGTGGGATTTTTAGACTTGCAGGCTGCTGCCACACCAGCCTTACTTGGTTAAAGACCAACTGGATGTGGAATCTGTCAATATGTCTAGATACATGTGTGTATTTATGTTTGTATCAGCTTTATATAATCGTATGTCATACTCTATTACTGAAGTAGGAAATTTACATAATTAAGTGCTGTCAAATATAGTGTAGATTATAAGGAATATATGTAATTAATATATCTAAAATCTAAGAATTCACATTAAAAGTAATGATACAGAATTGTATTAAGTACATTACACAAATGGTTATTGAGATGTTTACTTTTAAAATTATTACACTGAACCAAGATCTCTATTGGAATTCTAAGTTAAATATTCCTCCGAGTAAAATGAATTTATAAGAAGCAAACTTTTTGCAACAGATTTGAATTGCCTTATGTCATGCCATGAGATGTATTCTTGATGCTAGTAGGAAGGTGATAAAAAACTTTGATTTCAAAATAAAAGAAGTCCCTTTTGGAATGTTGTTAAGTTTCCAGTAGCATTATGTAAGGCAAAACTAAATCTAGTGTTGATATTATGAATTTCTGAATTCAGTTCATTCAAATCTCTATTTTTGGCTACAAAAAATAAAAGGGAAAAAATATATTGTGATTTTAATGGTAGAATTTTAAGTTTCTTAAATAACTGAAAAAAAGAATCTCTGTTTTTGGCATTCATAATAACACAAATTATTCTCTTTGAATTTTGGAAGTATGAAATCTGGAGGCAGATTTATTCTAGAAGATTATGCCATATGATTGGATGAGATGAAAGTATGGGAAGTATATAGCCCTTAGTGTATTGTGGGACATAAACTGTTTGACATATCTGAATGCATAGCATGCTGTGCCTAGTTCCAACATCAGCTGATCAACATAGTCTCTCCATGACAAGGAACTATCTATATCGAATCCAAGAAATCTGGTGTTATAAAGTGTCTGTATGTTTCAGTAACAGCATTACATTACTTACATGTTTAACGTAAATGTGTATTGCAAAATTTTAAAAAGATTAAAACAAATTATAGCGTTCTGTACGGAGAAGCCTGCGGTCAAACCCAGACCTCCACGATCAAAAGCTAATGACCGACCCCCCGAGCCATGGCACAGTGCCACACCTGCTTAAGTTTACAGTCATCTGACTTCTGATGCCATGTAGTTTTGTAGAATGATACAAACATTACAGAGGGACCTACTGCCTACATCTTCAGAACAGATGGTTGAATCATATAGGAAACAAAATAGTAATAATAGAAGGAACAGATGATTGGGATCAATGATTGTGAGAAAACCAATGGAAAACAGCAGGCCCGCAAAGGCTACTTGTAAGCGTGTGGCTTACTGTTCTACTATGCAGCTGGAAGAAGCAGACAACCCCAAAAATTCATCGAAGAAGCAGACATCCCCAAAACATTCATCCATCTAACAGTCTATGTGACAGGTCATGACACTTCACTAACAGTCAATGTGACAGGTCATGACACTTCATTAACAGTCAATGTGACAGGTCATGACACTTCACTAACAGTCAATGTGACAGGTCATGAAAATTCACTAACAGACAACGTGACAGTTCATGAAACTTCACTAAAAGTCAATGTGACAGGTGATGAAACTTCACTAACAGTCAAAGTGACAGGACATGACACTTCACTAACAGTCAATATGACAGGTCATGACACTTCATTAACAGTCAATGTGACAGGTCATGACACTTCACGAACAGTCAATGTGACAGGTCATGAAACTTCACTAACAGACAACGTGACAGGTCATGAAACTTCACTAAAAGTCAATGTGACAGGTGATGACACTTCACTAACAGTCAAAGTGACAGGACATGCCACTTCACTAACAGTCATTATGACAGGTCATGACTCTTCACTAACAGTCAATGTGACAGGTCATGACAATTAACTAAGAGTCAACGTGACAGGTCATGAAACTTCACTAACAGTCAATGTGACAGATCATGACACTTCACTAAGAGTCAGTGTGACAGTTGATGACACTTCACTAACAGTCAATGTGACAGGTGATGAAACTTCACTAACAGTCAACGTAACAGGTCATGACACTTCACTAACAGTCAACGTGACAGGTCATGAAACTTCACTAACAGTCAATGTGACAGATCATGACACTTCACTAACAGTCAATGTGACAGGTCATAACACTTCACTAACAGTCAATGTGACAGGTCATAGCACTTCACTAACATTCAATGTGACAGGTCATGACACTTCACTAACAGTCATTGTGACAGGTCATAGCACTTCACTAACATTCAATGTGACAGGTCATGACACTTCACTAACAGTCAATGTGACAGATCATGACACTTCAATAACAGTCAGTGTGACAGGTGATGACACTTCACTAACAGTCAATGTGACAGATCATGACATATCACTAACAGTCAATGTGACAGGTGATGACATCACTAACAGTCAATGTGACAGATCATGACACTTCACTAACAGTCAATGTGACAGGTCATGAAACTTCACAAACAGTCAACGTGACAGGTCATGACACTTCACTCACAGTCAATGTGATAGGTCATGACACTTCACTAACAGTCAATGTGACAGGTCATGACACTTCACTCACAGTCAATGTGACAGGTAATGACACTTCACTAGCAGTCAATGTGACAGGTCATGACACTGCACTAACAGTCAATGTGACAGGTCATGACACAAATGGTATCAGGGCTCAGCATGATGAAATAAGCTTGTGACTTACATACAGTACTTACCAAACTCTTGCAGGACTAAAACAATGTCTATCATCTACACAGGAACAATATCCCTCAACCATACAACAGAAATGTGTACTATACCTCATCAGCCTGGACACATACATAACACAGAACTGTGTACTATACCTCAGCAGTCTGGACATATACTTAACACAGAACTGTGTACTATAGCTCATCAGTCTGGACAAATACATAACACAGTACTGTGTACTATACCTCAGCAGTCTGGATATATACTTAACACAGAACTGTGTACTGTACCTCATCAGCCTGGACACATACATAACACAGAACTGTGTACTATACCTCAGCAGTCTGGACATATACTTAACACAGAACTGTGTACTTTACCTCATCAGTCTGGACACATACATAACACAGTACTGTGTACTATACCTCAGCAGTCTGGACATATACTTAACACAGAACTGTGTACTATACCTCAGCAGTCTGGACATATACTTAACACAGAACTGTGTACTATACCTCAGCAGTCTGGACATATAATTAACACAGAACTGTGTACTATACCTCAGCAGTCTGGACACATACTTAACACAGAACTGTGTACTATACCTCAGCAGTCTGGACACATACTTAACACAGAACTGTGTACTATACCTCATTAGTCTGTACACATACTTAACACAGAACTGTGTACTATAACTCAGCAGTCTGGACTTATACTTAACACAGAACTGTGTGCTGTACCTCAGCAGTCTGGAGTTATAATTAACAGAGAACTGTGTACTATACCTCAGCAGTCTGGACCCCTACTTAACACAGAACTGTGTACTATACCTCAGCAGTCTGGACACATACTTAACACAGAACTGTGTACTGTACCTCAGCAGTCTGAACATATACTTAACACAGAACTGTGTACTATACCTCAGCAGTCTGAACACATACTTAACACAGAACTGTGTACTATACCTCAGCAGTCTGGACACATACTTAACACAGAACTGTGTACTGTACCTCATCAGTCTGGGCACATATTTAACACAGAACTGTGTACTGTACCTCATCAGTCTGGACACATACTTAACACAGAACTGTGTACTATACCTCAGCAGTCTGGACACATATTTAACACAGAATTGTGTACTGTACCTCAGCAGTCTGGACATATACTTATCACAGAACTGTATACTGTACCTCAGCAGTCTGAACACATACTTAACACAGAAGTGTGTACTATACCTCAGCAGTCTGGACATATACTTAACACAGAACTGTGTACTTTACCTCATCAGTCTGGACACATACATAACACAGTACTGTGTACTATACCTCAGCAGTCTGGAAATATAAATAACACAGAACTGTGTACTATACCTCAGCAGTCTGGACACATATTTAACACAGAACTGTGTACTGTACCTCAGCAGTCTGGACATACACTTAACACAGAACTGTGTGCTATACCTCAGCATTCTGAACACATACTTAACACAGAACTGTGTACTATACCTCATCAGTCTGGACACATACTTAACACAGAACTGTGTACTATACCTCAGCAGTCTGAACACATACTTAACACAGAACTGTGTACTATACCTCAGCAGTCTGGACACATATTTAACACAGAACTGTGTACTGTACCTCAGCAGTCTGGACATATACTTAACACAGAACTGTGTACTATACCTCAGCAGTCTGAACAAATACTTAACACAGAACAGTGTACTATACTTCAGCAGTCTGGACACATATTTAACACAGAACTGTTTACTGTACCTCAGCAGTCTGGACATATACTTAACACAGAACTGTGTACTGTACCTCAGCAGACTGAACACATACTTAACACAGAACTGTTTACTATACCTCAGCAGTCTGGACACATATTTAACACAGAACTGTGTACTGTACCTCAGCAGTGTGGACATATACTTAACACAGAACTGTGTACTATACCTCAGCAGTCTGAACACATACTTAACACAGAACTGTGTACTATACCTCAGCGGTCTGGACACATATTTAACACAGAACTGTGTACTGTACCTCAGCAGTCTGGACATATACTTAACACAGAACTGTGTACTATACCTCAGCAGTCTGAACACATACTTAACACAGAACTGTGTACTATACCTCATCAGTCTGGACACATACTTAACACAGAACTGTGTACTGTACCTCATCAGTCTGGGCACATATTTAACACAGAACTGTGTACTGTACCTCATCAGTCTGGACACATACTTAACACATAACTGTGTACTATACCTCAGCATTCTGGACACGTACTTAACACAGAACTCTGTACTGTACCTCAGCAGTCTGGACACATATTTAACACAGAACTGTGTACTGTACCTCAGCAGTCTGGACATACACTTAACACAGAACTGTGTACTTTACCTCAGCAGTCTGGACACATAGTTAACACAGAACTGTGTACTATATCTCATCAGTCTGGGCACATACTTAACACAGAACTGTGTACTGTACCTCATCAGTCTGGGCACATATTTAACACAGAACTGTGTACTGTACCTCATCAGTCTGGACACATACTTAACACAGAACTATGTATTGTACCTCATCAGTCTGGGCACATACTTAACACAGAACTGTGTACTGTACCTCATCAGTCTGGGCACATACTTAACACAGAACTGTACTGTACCTCATCAGTCTGGACAAATACTTAACACAGAACTATGTACTGTACCTCATCAGTCTGGACACATACTTAACACAGAACTGTGTACTGTACCTCATCAGTCTGGACACATACTTAACACAGAACTGTGTACTGTAACTCATCATTCTGGACACATACTCCCGAGGAATATCGAGCCGCTTTGCTCGCTCTAGCTGTTTGTATAAGGAGTAAGATACTAGCAGACCACTTATCATGAGGAATGGATCTGTGTGTATGGAAATACTTCTTGCAAATGAAGTCCATGTATGCCCCAGATCCTGCAATAATATTTCCATCCTAAATCTATGAAGCCATGCCTCTCCACAGACAAGAGCTGCTCAAACTTCCATTTCAGTAACGTACAGAATTTAGTCGAGATATCAACTGTGAGTCGAATAAACTGAGCAGAACATAACTGAATGCAGTACATCATTTACACTGATATGTGAACTGTCAAACTAACTGTCAGTGTCACTGTTGCTTTGGTCACTGCCACTGTCACTGCCCCCATCACTACCACCACCACCACCACCAAAACCATTGCCAACACAATCACCTCCACCACCACCACAACCACCAAAACCATGACCAACACCATCACCACCACCTCCACCACCATCACTACCACCACCACCATCACCACCATCACTACCACCACCAGCATCACCACCACAATCACCACCACCACCATCAAACCAGTGTGAAGTCAGGAATTTCACCTAATTTATGCCCTGTTATGGCTTTATTAGTCCAGCTGTTTCTTCACTAGTCTTTAACATCAGACAGATCTATTGATCATATTAACCGCATAAAAAGAAAGGGGGAGAGAGAGAGAGAGAGACAGAGACAGAGTGTGTGTGCTTGCGTGCGTGTGCGCGCGCGCAAGAAATTAATATGACCTTCAGTTACAATGTTCCTGATTAACTGGGCTGAATATCAGAATCCTTTTTCAACCTACAATGCCTACTTGTTTGTAAGGAACCAGACATGTAAGAATATATAAAGCTGAAGTCATACTTTCAAAAAAATATAATCAATGGACACATAAATATGTTAACTGATTGAAGGAAACTGCCATTCTTTACAGCACCAAATAGTCAAGTTCTTGTAATGCAAAGCAGAGCCAGGCTGAGCTGACAGTTATCTGTGCAATATCAGGAGAATGGCAGAAGGCAACTGCCCAGCCATCCTGTCTCATCCCAGTTCCTCAGAACAGTCACAAAAGTTGGAGACAATTATATTAAAACAAGTGATCACACAAGGTCGAAAACCTGAACACTGAGAAGCTACCTTAGTAACATTCACATGCATGTAGTTATTTTATTGGTGGCAGTTGGCAACACTTTAGTTAAAACAGCTCTATTTTTCTATCGCCTGTTAACTTACTTTCACCTTCTGCTGATGATGTTTTTTGAATAAAAAATTGTTTCCACGAAATGTAGTTTAATCTGAGCAAAGCAACCTTCAGTTTCCTCTGTACATACATATCATAAGCACACCGACAACACACTGACATTCTGCCCATCATAAATTTATTTAATTACTGCACTCTCCAAGTAACTCTCTACATTAAATTCAAGGCTCCTGGGATGTGAGACTGCATCATCTGGTAAATAGTTCCTGATGTTCTGAAGGATCATGATGTCTCCATCTTCAGGGTCAAGCTGTGCAAGGAGTCTGCCCACCTGACCCTGAAAGTGAACATATTATGTTCCTTCAAAAGGCTGCGCACTGCTCGCCTAACAACACAGCCATCACATCTTGTAACACAGAAACCCTCAGCATCACTGCTGGCAGAACATCAAACTCACTATGTTTACTCTGAATCAAAATCTTGTGGTTTTCATCCAGTGTTGTTATACATTTGCAGTGTCAGAATTTATTCTTCCATAAAAATAAAATTTACCTCTGCATGGTGGTTCTGTTCAAGTACGGATTGAAGATAAGAACCATAAGCTTGTGGCCTGCCAGCACTAAGAGTGTGTTGAATGCTCTAATTCCATGTAGACACCCGATGTCATCCGGCGATCTCGAGAGACTGAACAGCGCTGACACATTTTTGCTGAGAGAAAACGCCTGCACCAACTTCCTTCTGGTACCTTAGCAATCAGGGATCAGATGTACATGTAGAAAGATATAAACTGCTCAGCACACAAACAGAATGCTGTAACCTTTCAAGCACCGAAGTTACAAGACAATTGCTACCAGCAGTGTTTTGACAATTTCAGTCATTGGTGGGCCATTCAACATTATGATCGGTAATAACGTAAGATATCACCTTTCCTTACAAACCTAACATTACTTCTGAAAACAGTAAAAAAGATGAACAATCTGCTAGTAGTCTGGTCATTCATGTGCTAAGGCAATTGTCTGTACTGACAGGTCTAGGTAACAATATTCTGAAAGGTGAAACTCTATATTGTGGTCAACAGATACTAATGTTTCAAAGGAATATGCTGCCTGCATCTTCAGGAAGAAGATTCACAACCACTGCCAAGACAACACCAAGGTCAGAATGTGTTTCACTCTTTTAATATACTTGAATGGCAACAACGACCATAGGCGCTTTGCAAAATACTAATGATAATAGGTGCTTTACAAAACACTGATGACAATAGGCACTTTGCAAAGCACTGATGACAACAGGCACTTTGCTAATTCCATCTCTTATGTCAGCTACAGAAGAAAACTCACGCAAAGCAAAACAAACATTTTACAGTATTTTCGTAATGAAGATCAATAAAATTACAGTATTTTTGCAAACTAATAAAATTCATTCCTTACATTGCAATATGTTTATTAGATGGTATAAAGTGAGGAAGTAAAATTACATGCATGATCTAATGTTCTCACAGTGTTGTTTGTGATGACTTACTCTTCTGGGATGTAACATTGTATTGTTGGGTGAATCGTACTACCTGACTTTTTAAATGACATTCATCTTGGACCTCTTGACCTCACAGACCAACACACTACGTTCCTCTGCAACAATGTAACCTCTCACCCAAAGGCCCAGCATCATATGTTTGAAGACCAAATTTCTTTAACATCAAGTGTTTAACAAAAATATTGCAAAATAAGTTTTTCAATTTCTTAGTTGCTAAAGAATTCAGTAATATCATTATTAATAACAAATTACAATTTTTCCAGAATCTTTGGGGCTATCAATATATATTTTAGTTTGAAAATGTGAATTTGAATAATATTTCATGACTTGTACCTAACTGTAAAGAAGACAAACAGCTGTCCAAGGGACACACTCATTATTAATAAGTGTTGCAAAAATTAATCTGAAACCGGATGTGAAACAAAGTTATGTGAACTGACGGACAAACATCCAGTGTATGTGAAATGACAGACACACATCCAGTGTATGTGAACTGACAGACACACAACCAGTGTATGTTAACTGACAGACACACATCCAGTTTATGTTAACTGACCGACACATCCAGTGTATGTGAACTGACAGACATAACAACCAGTGAGTGTTAACTGACAGACATACATCCAGTGTATGTTAACTGACAGACACATCCAGTGTATGTGAACTGACAGACATAACAACCAGTGAGTGTTAACTGACAGACACACATCCAGTGTATGTTACCTGACACACACACATCCAGTGTATGTGAACTGACAGACACATCCACTCTATGTATATAAATTTAAGTTCCTTACTGCTGTCTGCACAAACTGCCACTGTGCCATCCTCACTGTGCCATTACAAGACACACAGATTGTCATTGCTACGTACTTTTTCCAGATGCCTGTTACACATTTTCATCGTATGACCATCAATATTCAGTACCTGAGTTATGTACTTAGAGTTTAATCATGAACAAATTAGTTGTCGATGTACGTAGCTCAGAGTTTTGTGATACTGCACACAAGACTGAAATATGGAGTAGGAATTTTTTTGTGTATTTTAATGTATTTACTGTGCATCATGTACAGTTTATTATCCAGACCAACAAATGCACAACATATATATATATCAACAATATTTCCCATTATATTTTCAAACTGACAATTGGGAATGAGAGTCTACATCAGGATAGTAATGATAATGGGGTTAGAATAGTAAATTTTGCCACATCCAAAAATCTAGTTGTTAAGAGCACGATGTTCCCGCACCGAAACATTCATAAGTACACTTGGACCTCTCCTGATGGGCAGACTCATAACCAGACTGATAACGTATTGATAGATAGGAGATGGCATTCGAGCATACTAGACGTACGAAGTTTCAGGGGAGCTGACTGTGACACCGATCACTATCTGGTGGTTGCAAATTTAGGGAAAGATTAGCAGTAAGAAAAAAAGCAGCACAGAAGTTTGATTGGGGAAGATTTAATCTGAGGAAACTAAATGACCTGGAGGTTAGGAAACAGTATCAGATAGAGATTATAAACAGGTTTGCGGCTTTAGAGAACATAAGTGAGGACGAGGACATAAATAGGGCTTGGGAGAGCATTAAAGAAAATATCAAAACCTCAGCTACAGAGAGTCTAGGTATGCATGAAATGAAGCAGCATAAACCATGGTTTGATGAGGAATGTTTAGGTATTTTAGATCAGAGGAAGCAGGCTAAAATGCAGTGGATAGAGGATCCTAGCCAAAGCAATGTAGATACTCTGAACAAGGTAAGACGGGATGCTAGCAGACATTTCAGGAACAAAAAGAAGGCATATTTGAAAGCTAAAATTGAGGAACTGGAAACTAACAGTAAGACCAACAATATCAGGGACTTTTATAGGGCCATTAATGACGTCAAGAAGGGGTATCAGCCTAGAACAGGGATAGTAAAGGATGAAAAAGTTGACTTGGTTGCGGACCCCCACAGCATTATGGAGAGGTGGAGGAACTATTTCTACCAGATATTAAATGTACATGGGGTTAGTGAGGTTAGGCAGGCAGAAATACACACAGCAGAACCGCTAGTGCCTGAGCCAACTGCCTTGGATGTTGAGTTGGCTATTGAAAAGCTAAAAAGCCACAAATCACCAGGTAATGATCAAATACTTGCAGAACTGATTAAAGCAGGGGGTAGGACAATTCGCAGTGCGATTCATAAACTTATCATTGCTATCTGGGATAAGGAGAAACTGCCTGAAGAGTGGAAGGAGTCAGTCATAGTACCCATCCATAAGAATGGGGATAAAACAGAGTGTAATAACTATAGGGGCACATCACTTTTGCCAACTACATACAAAATTTTGTCCAACATCCTGCTCTCATGGTTAATTCCATATGCAGAGGAAATTATGGGGGATCATCCATGTGGATTCCGATGCAATAGGTTAACTACTGATCACATATTCTCTATTCGTGAAATACATGAGAAAAAATGGGAACACAATGAGGCAGTGCATCAGCTCTTTATAGACTTCAAGAAAGCTTATGATTCAGTTAGGAGGGAGGCCTTGTACAATATTCTCATTGAGTTTGGTATCCCCAA
>Ga0268261_10003880_pt1 | contig 11089 bp, 9 predicted proteins | sample TergutNc150P1_FD_190353 | JGI IMG/M metagenome (GOLD analysis project Ga0268261, IMG submission 190353) | Nasutitermes corniger P1 segment gut microbial community from laboratory colony in Florida, USA - Nc150 P1 (SPAdes) (version 2) | ecosystem: Host-associated > Arthropoda: Insects > Digestive...
ACACACACACACACACCAGGATGGGGACAGGTGGCATCCTCTTGTGAACATGGTAATGAACCTCCAGGTTCCATAAAAATTTGGGAAATTCCTTGGCTAGCTGCAGAACTGTTAGCTTCTCAGAGGCTGTGTTCCATGGAGTTGGTTGTTTGGTTAGTTTGAAACTTCTGTTACTTCACATTTGAGTTTTGTAATGTTTGTATTGAAGTTTATAAAATTGGACTGGAGTATAAATTTGTTTAACTGCAGTTTCATGTATTTCATACACATTTTGTTCATTATTAATATATTACACTGAAATTTATTCATTGTTAAACTTTTATTCACTGTTTTATTGTATAATTAATGTTAGCTCTTTATTATATTTAAGGATTGAATTTGTGTCACATCGGCACTGTACAAACGGTGGAAATAATGGTGGACGTCTAGAAAAAGATACACAGCTAGTGGGGCGTCCTGCCCCAACCCTTCCAAACCTTCGCAACAGTGGTACATCAAGTGGATATGGATTTGCAAATAGTAACAATGGAAACAGTGGTAACTCCCATCGCCGTGGGGGTCATTTTAATGGTAATGGAAATCATTATTACCGTGGAAGTAAGGATGAGGTTGGAGATAGTGGCAGAAAGTATCGTGGTGGTGGAGGAAGCAGGGGTAGCCGAGAAAGGAAACAATAGTTACTATGAAAATAATACAGCTTTTGCAGACAGCAGCAGGTCACAAAGAACTTTTGATCTAGAAATTTGTTTTTAACATGCTGTTTTTCAGTATTTCATGGCATCATCATATATTTATTTGATATATAGTTTGAATTATATTGGCTTGGCTTTTCTGGTTATTGAGCCAATTTGGTTGTTGATATGACTAGGTAATGGAGTTCAAACTCATTCGCTTTACAGGGCGTTATAATGTGCAATACAGTGAATAGCATAATAATGACTTTGAGGCAGTGCTTTCCAGATTTTGATATGGTTTCTGTAAAAACAGTGTTTTATTAACTTAATTATTTGATCATTTGTATGCCAGATATTTTAAGCTGTTTAGTGTAATTCCTTCAAGACACTGAATGTTTAGATATTTTATCATTTATATCCATGAATTTTCAGGTTATTTTCACATGCCATTTTATATGTTAAAAGTACAGTATTCTGTTCCAATTTTTACACTGAAGTATATTGAGTCAGTCATATAATTACTCATTGTCATATTGTGTATTTTGAAAATAAAAGTAGGCCACATTTTGTTAGTTTTGCTCGTATGAAACATGGGATAAATACTGTAATAAAAATACTATGGTATTATATTTATAACCTACACTAATGCTTATTTCAGTCATTTTGATCATACACATATGTTAAAATTCCTGAATTATGTTTTACAGCTCTCTGCTTATGGTGTAATGTGTTTCAGTGTGCAGTAATATGTCTTAAAATTGTAGGTAAACTTGAGTAATTCTGGTAATTATAGGCTTGGAGATTAAGAATTATGAGAGTATTTATTGGATTTTTCTATTAAGGCAAAGAAGTGTGTTGTTAAAAGACAGATATACTGTGCACCCAATTATTTGTTATACTGTAATTATTATCTTCTAATATGATGTTCAGTGCTTAAGAGGGGATGTGAACTGCTTGTATCACACATTGCAAACAAAATAATTAACTTTCCTAGACTTACTTACAATTGATAAAGAGTAACTATTCCAAACACCAGTTCATGATGTTTGTTGGTAATTTAGAGAAATAAAACATGAAAATATTTACTGGGATTTCTAACATAGCCTGTGGTCTATGTCTGATACATACACATTATTCCTACATTACAAATTATCATGTACTATATTGGCCAGTTTTGTTAATAATTATTTGATGAGTAGTCAGATACTATATAGTGTACAAATATTTGGTTAGTCATAATATTCAAATCACAGGTATTTGATATCACTATTTAAATGTTCGAACATTCCATCAAAGAAATAGCCCCAGCTGTACTGTGGACTGGAGCTTTATCTTGTATTACGTGATCTTACTCTGAATGATAAACTGTCGTGTATTCATAAACTGCTTACTGGAATTGGGCTTGGACTAGAAGCTGAAGAAACACTTCCCATTACATTTTGTCTGATGAAGGATATGTAGAAAAAACATTTTTAATGGGACTGAATTGGGTCGGAAGTATTACACCTAATTGTAATTATAAACATCAACACAACTAAGTTTTGGTGTTTATTAAAGCAGCATGTTTTTCACCCACATTGGTCATTTTCAGGCCACATACATGTAAAACACATTGCTGCCTGTAGATACTGAGATCTCAATTTACAATTTCATTACATTATTATATTATGTGTTGAAATTCTTGGGTAAAGTCTAATTAAAATGAAGGTGATGTGGTAGTGTAGACACCTGATGTAGTTGATTGGAAGATGTGAAGTTATCAATTGTTATACTCCTATGCAAGGGATGTAGCAACTTTGTTATCAGGCTGTAGGTTGCCGTCGTTTGTTTTGGTAGTAAAACAACCAAGGATGTACTCTTTCTGGTGATACGTCCTTGGTTGTCATACTAGTAACACCAAGACAAATTAGTTGTTTCCCTAGGTTGCAAGTGAAATGATAAAAATACGTGCATTCAGATGGGCTTCACATTTGTATGGGTTAAGAAAGTGTTCTGATAAATGGAAAAGTTTCACTTTTAAGTTAAATTAATACTACCTTTATCTAATAACATCTGTAATTTCATTTATAGCATAATGTTTCAGTACCATTACACACACACACACACACACACACACAAAATGCCAGTATTGCAGTTGCATGAGGGGGGTTAAAAGTGTGTGTGTGTTTGTGTGTGTGGGGGGGAGGTGTAGGGACAGAGCACTGAGCTTGTTTTGCTGCTCCATCTGCGAGGAAAACCGATTCACCAGATTGTGCCCATATTTGGATAGTTTTCTTGTACAGTAGAAAATTATTTTGTCCACTGTGTATTTAATTGCCAGTTATTACAGTCATTGATGGTGCAAGAATCTTTAGCTGTCAAAGTATGTTTGTGTGTATTCTGTTGGAAAAGTCTGTTTATTACTTCAATTTTGTGAAAAACAAACTCTCTCTTTTCCTCATTATTGGTATAGATCCTTTCACAGAACATGCCATCATTTCTTTTGCTATTGTTGTTGCCTGTACTTACATTAAAATATTCCATTAGTAGAGTGGTTCTTGTACTTTCTGTCCATAACTAATTATTGTATATCATATTGGCTTTGCAACCCAAATACCAGTACTTACTCAGCACCCTGTTTTAAGCCATCAAGTTCACCTGATGACCTGATGATGATCCATCAGAAGGGTATTGTAACTGAAGTTTGGGTTGTGTGCCTGGGTTTAAGAATCTCCGAATTAGTAGGTTTACTAAGACATCTAGTTTATTGATTTTTTTCTGTATTATTTTTTTTATTATGTGTAAAATGATATACTGTCTTCACCTGCATTCAAATGAAATATGTATATTTCATATGGTTATTTAGTCTGTGAGCCTTACTTAAGTTCTGCTTTCATTCCAAAATGTGGAGTTCCCAGTAGTTGAATGAATGAATGAATGAATGAATGTCAAATTCAGACTTGGGTTTTTTCATTTCTTCATACAGCATTATAAAATTCAGTGCAATTACTTGTTTCTCCCAAACCTTGTAGTTCTCTTATTTATTGCAAGGATTGCTACAGTTTAATATTCATCAGAAGTGTATCATCAAGGTGTTCTTTTTAAAATGAAAGTACTGGTTCATTCCCCTGAAATTCAATGGTTGAATCAAGTTTACTATGAAAGCTGAAGCTGAGGGTTGAATAGGAAAGGCAATTGCAGATGACTCCTGCCCTTTGAAACCCTCCTAGAAAAACAAACAAATATGCAAAGAAACAAGTAGTTGTAGTGTTGTAATTAAGTGATAGCATGTTCCTTTGTGTGTGTGTGGTTCAGTGTATTCACTTTCCATAGATCCATTGTTGGTTGCAGACACCACTGGAATTTGTCAAAGCTACAATCTTAGTTATGTAATTCATTGTGCATTGGAGGTGTCATTTCCCTCATTCTTGATGTTTGCAGTAAATTGAGGTGAATGGTCATCCTCATGCCCTGGGGAAGGAACCTTAGGTACCCATTGAATAAGCAGGTTCCATATCCAGTTAGGACATTTGTAGAAGGGAAAATCCTCTTACCCCAGCCAGGATTTGAAGCGTGGCAGTAGCCTAGTCACTGTATGGGGTACATCATCCTGGCTTGTTTCTGATTAATTATAATATTCATTTCTCATTTATTATGGTGACTTAACAGTGCAATGACTAATTACAAAACTAGCAAAAAATATAACACAACATAACAACCAACAAAAATTTTCATTTATAACAAATTTGATCACAAATTACAAATGTAATTAAACCATACTGAAATGAAACATCAATGAATGAACTACCAGCATAAAATTGGTTTCAGGGTTTAATTTGCTCACTAAAACATGTCTGTGTCATTGAATACCAGACTATAAGCTGTTGCACATCTAGCTGAAGGGCTGGTTTTATGTGTTGCAAAACATACGGTGAAATTTCTAATATTATGAGACAGAAGTCTGAGACTAACACTATCAAACTAATCAATAAAAGAAGGATAAAATTTTGATAGTACAAGATCATAGATGAAGAAAAGAGCATCAAAGTGATGCATTCTAACTTGTATGGTAGTAGTAGTTGCAAAATGACAGGAACAGCATATACCATCATAGTATTGTACTCAGTAAAAATGGGCAGAATAGTACTAAAATGACAATTGAAGGCATCTGAGATATGACAGTCTAAGAAGGGCCCGTATTCCCTGAAGACAGAGGCAGTACAGTCCTTTGAAATATTGGATACTACCAGTTGAAAGTATAAAATTGTTCGTATTATTGGTTGACATCTCGAGCCATCCTTGTTCTTGAGACCCCCCCCCCCCCCCAATGGTATTCGTAGATAAAAATTATACAGCTGGTGTAGTTCAATGATTCCAGACGCAGCGCCACTTCCCGGACACTGCACCCCGCATTAACACGGCTGACCCATGGTCGCCACTACTGTCATGGCTAAGGAATTATTTGTAAACCGTGGATGTGAGGTGTATGAATACATTTGCTGAAGACTTAGTCACGGATGTTATACTGGCAAAAATTAACGATTTTCTGTCCGGGTTCGGTTGCTGGGTTGTTCCAACATCTGCAACAGATCAGTGGTACCAGTGGATTTTCCCCACTGTTAAAGTGGTTGGGGGCGAGAAGTTGATAGGTTGTCACAAACTAGTGCCTAGGTTACGAATGAGTAGAGCTATATTCAATTAAATTTATTTCGCATTCCACAAATCCAATACAAGGTCACCAAGAACATGGATACGGAGATAGATAAAAATAAAAAAACTACATAAGTACAAATTATACTGTTAAATCCCGGGAGGGAGAAAACAGTCACGGATTAACATATTAGTATAACATTGCATAGTAGAGCTATACTTCCGTACCTTATACGCATTCATGGCGTGAGTGGCACGATACTGCCAGGTCTCCTACGTCTTCTGGGCCAGCAGAGGGCTAATTAATCCATTGGAACCAATTCTGCTAACGATGCTTGTGTTAGTTTTTGTATGGGCCTACATACGTTGTCACAGAGAAGACGTCACGTCACACGACCCGGCATGCAGACGTCTAACTGTAATCCGTGCCAATGATAGCAGCCATATTGCTTAGCAAGAAAGAGGAAAGAGTTTTGGGGAAGTGAGGTGTAATTGAACATAGTTTTTTTTTTAATATTTTTGCCAATAGAAGTTAATATACTTTACACCCCCAAAAGAGAAAAGACGAATTTTCGATAGATCTATTTTTCTTTGATATTAAGTAGGGTGACATACGATAATAGACATGCGTGCTGAGTGTTGGAACAAGCGTTTTACTTTTCTTGGTAATACTGTTTTTGTTAACGTTTAATTTGGTTTTGAGTCTCGCTTTTCGCATTTTAGATAAACAGTTAAGGTTTTCGCACACCAGATAAATGGCAGACTTCTTGGACTCCGAAGCTGAGGAGAGTGAGGTAAGGTTGTTGCCATTCATTCTACATGAAGTAACATTTAGCGGCATTTAATAAATAGTACGTGTGAATACCCAAATTCCATGGGCACGAAAGTTAGGATAACCGTAGGAAGTGGAATGTGTCCTTAAAACCAGAGTAAATATATAGTTCATTTCGGAGTATTTTAAGGTGAAATGTGCCACGAGGTCCCTGTGTATATAACAGATTGTACTGTTCGTAGCATACAGCGTAATTTGCTTCACTCCGTAGATGTCATTGGTTTAAACCGGGGATGTACAGGGTTTCGTAACATAAATGCAATACTTGCTTCAAATACAAAATGCACCATAATTTATAGTGTTTGTATAATGTATGATATGTTCTTGTTGTTTCCTGAATTTCCCCAGAAGATTATTTTGTATGATGTGATGGAATGGGAGTAAGCAAATTAAACTCAGTTTAGGCGTTCTTATTTCGTAAGTGATGTGTCTGTTGTTATTGCAGAACGTGGTAGAAGGAAAATGTTTTTAGTGTGTTTTTCCCATTTAAAGTCACAATCAGTTTCTAGATCCAGATATTTAGTTGTTTATACTTATTCAGTTGTTTTATTTTCATGTCATGTATGTTAGATGGAATGTAATGTCAGTTTATTTGTTTTAAACCATTTGTTCAAGTTACTGAAGAAATCATGTATGAAATTGTTAGGCAGTGAATTTTTTGGTATGAAGTACAGAGTGTTACTTTAATCTCCAGTCTCAATATGGTAGCTAGTGCAGGAGCTTTATTGCATACACATCCTGTCTCCACTGGGTCTTTAAAGTCTGTATTTACTCTGCTGTTATCTTACCTCATTGCGTAGAGGAGTCTCAGAATGCTGACCTCCAGTTTGTAAGCAGACTGTGCACCTGTTAAAGATATTTATTGACACATGATTGGGCACTAGTCTTGAAATATTGGTAATTGTCGTTTGAATATTGTCTTTCATTTCTTGCAAATAATTTGGATTGTTTGCATAAACTCTATCTTGCATTGTCCCCAGCAAGTCATAATACCTTGGATGCAGATCTGGAGATGAAGGAGGCTGTAATTGTCTCTAGAGTGATGGAAGAATTAGCAGAACATAGTAGGAATTTATTTTATTGTATGTACTCTGCATCTTTTATCGTTTTTATGTCAACCAACGAATTCACAAATATATATCACAACAATATTTCTTTATATAATGTATACTCCTACATGTTTAGGCATCTGTATGTCATCTTCAGCGAAACAATAAGCAAAGCAGGGCTACCAGAATAACAGCAACCAAATATAGACTTAATCAAGAAATTAGATTTTTGTATAGTAATGTAATAAACATAAAATGTAAATCACTGTATGTTAGATTTTGCATATTAATTTTACAACTTCCAAATTTGTATATTGTAATAGTTACAGTTAGATTTTGTTTCACTTCCTTGTGAAGAAACGAACGATCGCTCACAGTTACTAACTCAGCGCATATTTGTCAATTCCTCATTCTTTTGAAGTGTTTAAACTTAACTCTGATGCGATCAGTTCGCTAAATTGTAAAATATGTTTAGGGCATCATTTTGCTCTTATAAAAACCCGCGCTTTTTGCTGACGCCACATTCGCTTGAAGGAACCACTGTTCGCCGGTCACTACATATCTACGAGTTTGTGAAAACAATAATTATTATACAAAGTTTGATATTGATTATGATGTGGCATCGCTTCGTGATACTACAAGGTAAGTCGAGTTGACTGAGTTAACTTTCTGAATTTCAAATTAATTCGAGTGAAACACTTTGGTAATATAATTCGGACGACCTGAACTAAATTCTAAATTCTTATATATTTGCGTTTATATAAAGAGCAAGATAATTATTTTATCTCTCGTGTTCTTCCTTGTTTTGTATTTTCTAAACATTCCCCCATTCAATCTGTATTATAGTATTATCTTTACTCAGTTACAGTATATAGACTATTAGTAGTCAAGTATGAGTTTAATTAATTACTTGTCTTTGCGAGCTACACTGTTACTTAGTGCAGCGCTGGTATTCCCCGGCTGGTGGCAGAAAACTACCATTTCCTTAGTGTATCAGTGTTACGAACCCCTCACGCTACTTGTATTTGTGTCCTACAGGGTACCACTAGTAAAACCTAGTCCCCTCCAAGTTAGGGCATTACAGTAAAAAACAAAAACTAAATGAACATTTGTATAAAATCCACTTAGAATGTGCAAATTACTGGAATATTATGTGGTAGTGTATACAAACAGCTACTAATTCACATTTGGACAAAATGATGGACTCCGTATACCAAAAACTCTATAAGAAACTGGACGCATTACAAGAACATAAATCTCACGGTAAGAAGAACAAAGAAACAATGAAATACACAGTCCATACACGCCTAGTAAACTTAACGCAGATGAAACACAGTAGTGAACAAATAAATACATTAAACTTAGGTTTGAACTACGCAATGGAAAAAGACCCAAAACAGTTTATTAATACATTGATAATAGATACAGAAAATGGTATAAGGCATTTGGACATTAAAATACAGAACACATTTATAGATACCTAGTGACTAAGAAAATCAAACAAGTTACCAAGACAAATACATATAATACATTACATAACACATCAGTATAATCTAAAACAAATAGAAACGTTACTGGAATAGAACAATCTAATGATAGCAAAAGCAGATAGAGGTAGAACCATGGTTATAATACATAAAGACATATTGAAACAGAAGTTTGATATCATTATACAAGAAAACTGAATAATGTGTTTGAATAAAGATCCCAAAGAATCATTTCAAAACCACATTCAACAAACAATGCACAAGTGTAACATAATAATAGACAAAAACCAACAAAAATATCTGGCACCAAAAAAAACTCTTGCACCAAAACTCAACAACTTGATCAAAACACATAAAGAAGACAAACCCATTAGACCCATAACAAATAATATACAAGCACCATCTTATCAACTTGCCAGATATCTTAATAAGAAAATTAACCAATTAATAAAACTACCATACACATATGCTACCAAAAACTTAAAAGAAGTAGTGCAAGATCTAAATAACATACAAATTAACAATCAGCACAAAATAACCACCTTAGAAATAAAAGATCTCTATGTACATTTACCCACACAAAATATAATTAACATCACCAAATTTTGGTTAAACAAAAACAGTAACCAAAATATAATAGTAAAACAAACTTTGGAACTCATCAGGGTGATTTTAGATCAGAATTATTTTTAATACAATGGCAAATATTTTAAACCTACAAAAGGCATAGCCATGGGTTCACCCATATCAGGCACCCTGGCAGAAATCTACCTCCAATTTATTGAAAAATTAATAATCAAACATTAGATGGAAATTGGTGAAATAACATACTATAGAAGATACGTAGATGATATCATTAGACATATTCGTCCAAAACAAAATTAATGAAGATTTAATCACCAAGTACATGAACAATATACACACCTATTTAGAATTTAAACTAAAAGAAGAAGAAAACAATAACATAAACTATTTGGATCTATCCATTCATAGAAAAACAGTAACGTACAAATAGGAATGTACAGAAAACCTGCACAAACAAAATGCCAGGCATCAGGTGTAGATGATGGCTCTTTAATGGCCTTCTTTGTGCACCTTTTGTTAAATTTTGGTCTCCTTTCCATCAAACCAGGTGTTTAATGCTTGTGCCAAAGGGTTAAGTATGCACGGCAGGTGCAGTGACTGAGAGCTTCAGGTGCAAATATTAACACAGTTATGAAGGCAGGGATTCTCTTGGGGGGGGGGGAGTTAATAGGTATGTGCTTTGGTGAACAGGGGAACAGGGAAGTAAGTGATCTTGAAATTATGACACATTATAAACTGTCAAGAAATTATTGTTGAAATTATTAAAAGTTAGTGAAGTATGCACAGTGCAATGCTCATGTGGTGATTGTTGTAAGTGACATTGTTACAACAAATGCACTTTTATTTTTGTAGGGGGCGCCTAGTCCCTGAGTAAGTTGATGTGTTACATTGTTGAAAGTCAGAATTATGATGTCTGATAGCTTTCAAAATAGTAGTCTTAAGGGAAGGGTATCTGGAACTGGTAAAACATCATGTACTCATATCTGTGCCTATTTTCATGCCTGATTGACCTAATTTTGAACCAACTGTTTTTGAATGGGGTGTGCTTGCTGAAACTTTGACATGTAAGCGGATGACTTGTTTGCACATTTATTTGTAATTCAGTGTCTTAGAGGCAATTTTTTTTTTAGGATGAAGAAATTGAATATAGTAAAAAACCTACAAAACGGATGAAGACAGTGGACAGTGAGGATGAGGAAGAAGAAGGTATAAGTGGATGAATGTCTGATGTGGGTTGTTACATGTCAGATAGACACATTTTAGGGGCAGATTTTTAATGGCTGTCATTGATTCTAAATAAAATTTAGCAAGGTTTTTGGGTAGGAAATGATGTGTGAAATTTTGTCGCACTCTGTGCATTATTTGCAGAGGTTCAACATTTTGAAATTATAAGTCTTTCATAATTGTTTGCTGCCATTGATTCAGTAATGCTTATAACTCTGCCCCTAATGATGCATGCTTATTCTTGTGCTAATTGAAATCTCTTAAGTGGAGCTTTCATTTGGTGTGCCACTGACAATATTTTAGGGCACACTGGCATTCGATGTATGCCTTTAGACTTAATTTATAAAGAATTATTGCTGGATTGTGCAAGTTGTTTCCTTCACAGTACTTAGTGATAGTTTCACTACTTTTGTGGAAGGGACATGCAAGTTTCTTTTTTATGTTAGTGGTCATATGCTGCACCAGATGATTAGGTATGGTGAGTCATATTATGATCCAAGGGTTCACAATTTTTCATACATCTAGGGTGTTTGGACAATAGTGCGGGCACTGCAGGACCCTTGCACTAATGTCATATATATATATATATATATATATATATATATATAT
>Ga0268261_10003881_pt1 | contig 11087 bp, 3 predicted proteins | sample TergutNc150P1_FD_190353 | JGI IMG/M metagenome (GOLD analysis project Ga0268261, IMG submission 190353) | Nasutitermes corniger P1 segment gut microbial community from laboratory colony in Florida, USA - Nc150 P1 (SPAdes) (version 2) | ecosystem: Host-associated > Arthropoda: Insects > Digestive...
AAATGATTGAGAATTAGACTAAGGCCAAACTTTGTGACGCTCGACATGGAGTTTTATTGTGTTGATAAATGACTCTAAACATATATGCGCTCGACATGCAGCCGTGAATAAGTGACTTAAAGACGACTTGCACCAACTAAAGTGATTCTGTGCTGAAAATGGTTTCGAAACTTTTCGCGCCAAAAGTGTTGAAATCTGTGTAACAGCAACTTTCTACCATTTAACTGCACAGAAAATTGTCAGGATCAAGACTTTGACAAGTGATGAATTTCGTATAATTACGAACAATTTGCACCTTAACTGTGCTGAATAAGGGCTACAAACATGATTTAATACACCTATAAAAGTACGTGTTACGCGTTTGACATAAAGTCATCCAGTGACAAAGCCTTTTAAAATGACTCACTGCTAGTGATGAAATTCGTGTATTCGCATTCGACATACATCATATCTGTTCTGAATATGGGTTTAAACATAACTTGCGCCAAATCAAGGAAATTGTGTGTTTACGCTTGGCTTACTATCTCTATTGAATAAGAACTGTGAACAAGACTCGCTAATAGAGATGAGCTTGTCATGCAACTCATCGGTAATGAAAACAGACTCCGTATGTGAGTTCGGCCAAACGTATGTTTTCGTGTATTGACGCTGGAAATACAGCCTATTTTCTCAGCATATGAAATCCATACCTAATGAAATACGGGTATCCGAGACCGTCATTTAGGTTCATTCATTAGTATGTATCTGTAAGTCCAGTTAGGAATGAACAATATCGCAGACCAGAGACCGTTATGGATCTAGTACACTGCGTTCTGTGCAAGTTCTTAGTTTTTCCCACTCTTCGTCGCCAGGTGCCTCTACGTCTGCAAAGACGCCAGAGAACCTAGCGGCAAAAATTGGAACTATTTGTAGAAAGTTTGTCATGTATTTATGCAGAAATGACCGCTTTCTCACCATTTATGTAAATGTCTCTTGCCACAAATGTACGACAAGTGATAGACGGTGACAATAAAGTTATCAGGTAGGAGTATGTTTTCGAAAAAAATACTTGCGACACCCGTTATGAAAGAGTACTGAAGTTCGACCCTTTGATTTCGTAGTGTGGATTGCGTCAACTGGAGAAATTCATGTTTTGACGATCGAACTACTGTATATTTGCAGAAAATGATCGAGAATTATGACTTCAGACAACTTAATACGATCTTTTCCGAATCTCGACATGTAGTTTTATGTTGTTGATAATGGACTCTATACATATATTCACTCGATATGCAGGCTAAGTGTTCTGAATAAGTGCCTAAATAGTGACTTGTGCTGTAAAATATTCTCGAAATTATTCATGATAAATGTGTTGAAATCCGTTTAATGGCAATCTATTAACAAGCACACTGCATAGCATATAGACAGGATCTAGACTTTTAAAAAGTGATGAATTTCCTATTATTGCGAACTACTTGCACCTGAACTGTGCTGAATATGGGCTAAAAATGATTTAATACACCTCAAAGGGTGCGTGTTAAGCGTTTGACATACAACCGTTCTGTGACAAAGCCTGTTAACATGACTCACAGCAAGTGATGAAATTCGTGTATTGTCATTCGACATACATCTTAACTCTTCTGATTATGGGATTAAACATAACTTGAGCCAATTCAAGAAATTAGGTGTGTTTCGTTTGGCTTACTGTCTATTTGCATGTAACATGGACTGGAATCATGACTCGCGAATGGAGATGAAATAAATGTCTTACAGCTTGACATGCAATTCATCGTTATTTAAAACAGGATCCGTACATGATTTCGGCCAACTTAAGTTTTTTGTGTATTAACGCTGTGAATGCAGCCTATTTGTTCAGTATATGAGCTCGATACACGTCTCGCGCTAAGTAATGAAATACATGTATACGGGGCCGTCAATTACTTTCATTCATTAGTATATAGCTCTAATGTCAGTTAGGAATGAACAATAGACCATACAGAAGACCGTTACGGATCTGGTACTCTGGTTACTGGGCAAGGTCTTAGTGGTTCCCACTTTCGTCCCCAGGTGCCTATACATGTGCAAACACACCAGAGAACCTAGCGGCAAGAAGTGGAACTATTTGTCGAAAGTTTGTCATGTAATTTTGCAGAAATGTCCTCTTCCTCGCCATTTATGTCCACGTTTCTTGCCTCAAATCTACGACAAGTGATCGAAGATGACATTGACGTTATGGTAGTTATATGTTTTCACATGTCTTTCGATTCATGTCTTTTCATGTTCGAACTACAGATTATCTAAACTACGATTGATCTCGTAATATGAATTGCCCCAACTGAAGAAATTCGTGTATTGGCGTTCCAACTACAGTCTAACTTTGCATACAATGACTGAGGATTAGACTAGAGCCATACTTTCTGACGCTCGACATGAAGCTTTATTGTGTTTATAAATGACTTTAACATATATGCGCTCTACATGCAGCCATGAATAAGTGACTAAAACACGACTTGCACCAACTAAAGCCATTCTGTGTTGAAAATGGTTTCGAAACTGTTCGCGCCAAAAGTGTTGAAAACTGATTAACGTCAACTTTCTACCATTTAACTGTATAGAAAATCGTCAGGATCAAGACTTTGACAAGTGATGAGTTTCGTATAATTACGATCAACTTGTACCTTAAGTGGGCTACAAACATGATTTAATTCACCAATAAAAGTACATGTTACACGCTTGACATACAGTCATTCTGTGAAAAAGCCTGTTAATATGACTCACTGCAAGTGATGAAATTCGTGTATTGGCATTCGACATACATCTTATCTGTTCTGAATATGGGTTTAAACGTAACTTGCGCCAAATCAAGAAATTTGTGTTTACGCTTGGCTTACAGTCTATCTGTATTGAATAACGATTGTAAACAAGACACGCAAATAGAGATGAGCTTGTCATGCAACTCATCGGCAATCATAACAGCCTCCGTACGTGAGTTCGGCCAACCGAATGTTTTCGTGTATTGACGCTGGAAATACAGCCTATTTTCTCAGCATATGAACACCATACCTAATGAAATACGGGTATCCGAGACCGTCATTTAGGTTCATTCATTAGTATGTATCTGTAAGTCCAGTTAGGCATGAACAATATCGCGGACCAGAGACCGTTATGGATCTAGTACTGGGCAAGTTCTTAGTGTTTCCCACTCTCGTCGCCAGATGCCTCTACGTCTGCAAAGACGCCAGAGAACCTAACGTCATAGATTGGAACAATTTGTAGAAATTTTGTCATGTAATTTTGCAGAAATGACTGCTTTCTCACCATTTTTGTAAATGTCTCTTGCCACAAAAGTACGACAAGTGATAGACGGTGACAATGAAGTTATCAGGTAGGAGTATGTTTACGAAAAAAAACACCTGCGACCACCCGTTATGAAAGAGTACTGAAGTTCGACCCTTTGATTTCGTAATGTGGATTGCGCCAACTGGAGAAATTCATGTATTGACGATCGAACTACTGTATATTTGCAGAATATGATCAAGAATTATGAATTCAGCCAACTTAATATGGTCTTTTCTGATTGTCGACATGAATTTTTATGGTGGTGATAAAGGACTCTAAACATATATGCGCTCGATATGCAGCCTAGATGATCTGAATAAGTTACTAAAAAGTGACTTGTGCTGAAAATGGTCTCGAAACTATTCATGATAAATGTGTTGAAATACGTTTAATGGCAATCTATTAACAAGCACACTGCATAGAGTATAGACAGTTTCTAGACTTTTAACAAGTTATGAAATTCATATAATTGCGAACTACTTGCACCTTAACTGTGCTGAATATAGGCTACAAAAATGATTTAACCCACCTCAAAGGGTACGTGATAAGCGTTTGACATACAACCATTCTGTGACAAAGCCTGTTAACATGACTCACTGCAAGTGATGAAATTCGTGTATTATCATTCGACATACATCTTACATCTTCAGAATATGGGTTTAAACATAACTTGAGGGAAATCAAGTAATTAGGTGTGGTTCGTTTGGCTTACTGTCTATCTGTATTGAACATGGTCTGGAATCATGATTGGCGAATGGAGATGAAATATTTGTCTTACAGCTTGACTTGAAATTCATTGTTAATCAAAACAGGATCCGTACATGATTTCGGCCAAATGTAGTTTTTCGTGTATTAACGCTCTAAATACAGCCTATTTGTTCAGTATTGAGCTCGATACACGTCTCGCGCTAAGTAATGAAATACATGTATACGGGACCGTCATTTAATTTCATTCATTAATATATAGCTCTAAGGTCAGTTAGGCATGAACAATAGTCCATGCAGGAGACCGTTACGGATCTGGTACTCTGGTAAATGGGTTAGTGGTTCCAACTTTCGTCGTCAGGTGCCCGTACTTCGGCAAAGACGCCAGAGAACCTAGCGGCAAAAAGTGGAATTTTTGTCGAAATTTTGTCAAGTTATTTTGCAGAAATGACCGCTTCCTCGCCATTTATGTCCACGTTTCTTGCCACAAATCTACGACAAATGATCGACGATGACATTGACGTCATTATAGGAATTCGTTTTCACAACATGTCTTGCGATAAATGTCTTTTGATGTTCGACGTACAGATTATCTAAACTACGATTGATCTCGTAATATGAATTGCGCCAACTGAACAAATTCGTGTATTGGTGTGCCAACTACAGTCTAACTTTGCATATAATGATTTAGAATTAGACTAGAGCCAAACTTTGTGACGCTCGACATGGAGTTTTATTGTGTTGATAAATGACTCTAAACATATATGTGCTCGACATGCAGCCATGAATAAGTGCCTAAAACACGACTTGCACCAACTACAGAGATTCTGTGCTGAAAATGGTTTCGAAACTTTTCGCGCTAAAAGTGTTGAAATCTGTTTAACTGCAACTTTCTACCATTTAACTGCACAGAAAATTGTCAGGATCAAGACTTTGACAAGTGATGAATTTCGTATAATTACGAACAACTTACACCTTAACTGTGCTGAATAAGGGCTACAAACATGATTTAATACACCTATAGAATTGCGTGTTACGCGCTTGACATAAAGTCATCCAGTGACAAAGCCTTTTAACATGACTCACTGCAAGTGATGAAATTCGTGTATTGGCATTCGACATACATCTTATCTGTTCTGAATATGGGTTTAAACAGAACTTGCGCCAAATCAAGGATTTTGTGTCTTTACGCTTGGCTTACTGTCTATCTGTATTGAATAAGGATTATAACAAGACATACATCTTATCTGTTATGAATATGGGTTTAAACGTAACTTGCGCCAAATCAAGGAATTTGTGTGTTTACGCTTGACTAACTGTCTATCTGTATTGAATAAAGTTTGTAAACAAGACTCGCAAATAGAGATGAGCTTGTCATGCAATTCATCGGTAATCAAAACAGCCTCCGTACGAGAGTTCGGCCAACCGAATATTTTCGTTTATTGACGCTGGAAATACAGGCTATTTTCTCAGCATATGAAATCCATACCTAATGAAATACGGGTATACGGGACCGACATTTAGTTTCATTCATTAGTATGTACCTGTAAGTCCAGTTAGGCATGAACAATATCGCAGACCAGAGACCGTTATGGATCTAGTACACTGTATCCTGGGCAATTTCTTAATGCTTACCACTCTCGTCGCCAGGTGCCTCTACGTCTGCAAAGACGCCAGAGAAACTAGCGGCAAAAATTGGAACTATTTGTCGAAAGTTTGTCATGTATTTATGCAGAAATGACCGCTTTCTCGCAAATTATGTAAATGTTTGTTGCCACAAATATACGACAAATGATAGACGGTGACAATGAAGTTATCAGGTAGGAGTATGTTTTCGAAAAAAACACTTGCGACAACCCGTTATATAAGAGTACTGAAGTTCAAACCTATGATTTCGTAATGTGGATTGCGCCAACTGGAGAAATTCATGTATTGACGATCGAACTACTGTATATTCGCAGAAAATGATCGAGAAATATGACTTCAGCCAACTTAATATTATCTTTTCTGATTGTCGACATGAAGTTTTATGGTGGTGATAAGGACTCTAAACATATATGCGCTCGATATGCAGCTTAGATATTCTGAATAAGTGACTAAAAAGTGACTTGTGCTGAAAATGGTCTCGAAACTATTCATGATAAATGTGTTGAAATCCGTTTAATGGCAATCTATTAACAAGCACACTGCATAGCATATAGACAGGATCTAGACTTTTAAAAAGTGATGAATTTCCTATTATTGCGAACTACTTGCACCTTAACTGTGCTGAATATGGGCTAAAAAATGATTTAATCCACCTCAAAGAGTTCGTGTTAAGCGTTTGACATACAACCATTCTGTGACAAAGCCTGTTAACATGACTCACTGCAAGTGATGAAATTCGTGTATTGTCATTCGACATACATCTTACCTCTTCTGATTATGGGATTAAACATAACTTGAGCCAATTCAAGAAATTAGGTGTGTTTCGTTTGGCTTACTGTCTATCTGTATTGAACATGGACTGGAATCATGACTCGCGAATGGAGATGAAAAAATTGTCTTACAGCTTGACATGCAATTCAACTTTATTCAAACAGGATCCGTACATGATTTCGGCCAACTGAAGGTTTTTGGGTATTAACGCTGTGAATGCAGCCTATTTTGTTCAGTATATGAGCTCGATACACGTCTCGCGCTAAGTAATGGAATACATGTATACGGGACCGTCAATTAGTTTCATTCATTATTATATAGCTCTAATGTCAGCTAGGCATGAACAATAGCCCATACAGGATACCGTTAGGGATCTGGTACTCTGGTTACTGGGCAAGTTCTAGTTGTTCCCACTTCCGTCGCCAGGTGCCTCTACATCTGCAAAGACACCAGAGAACCTAGCGGCAAAATGTGGAACTATTTGTAGAAAGTTTGTCATGTAATTTTGCAGAAATGACCGCTTCCTCGCCATTTGTGTCCACGTTTCTTGCCTCAAATCTACGACAAGTGATCGACAATGACATTGACGTCATGATAGGAATTCGTTTTCACAACATGTCTTGTGATAAATGTCTTTTGATGTTCGACGTATAGATTATCTAAACTACCATTGATCTCGTAATATGAATTGCGCCAACTGAACAAATTCGTGTATTGGCGTTCCAACTACAGTCTAACTTTGCATAAAATGGTTGAGAATTAGACTGGAGCCAAACTTTGTGACGCTCGACATGGAGTTCTATTGTGTTGATAAATGACTCTAAACATATATGCACTCGACATGCAGCCGTGAATAAGTGACTTAAACACATTTTGCACCAACTAAAGCTATACTGTGCTGAAAATGGTTTCGGAATTTTTCGCGCCAAATGTGTTGAAATCTGTTTAACTGCAACTTTCTACCATTTAACTGCACAGAAAATTGTCAGGATCAAGACTTTGACAAGTGATGAATTTCGTATAATTACGAACAACTTGCACCTTAACTGTGCTGAATAAGGGCTACAAAAATGATTTAATACACCTATAAAAGTACATGTTACGCGCTTGACATAGTCATCCAGTGACAAAGCCTTTTAACATGACTCACTGCAAGTGATGAAATTCGTGTATTTGAATTCGACAGACAACTTATCTGTTCTGAATATGGATTTCAACATAACTTGCGCAAAATCCAGGAAATTGTGTGTTTACGCTTGGCTTACTGTCCACCTGTATTGAGTATCGATTGCAAACAAGACTCGCAAATAGAGATGACCTTGTCATGCAACTCATCGGCAATCAAAACAGCCTCCGTACGTGAGTTCGGCCAACCGAATATTTTCGTGTATTGACGCTGTAAATACAGCCTATTTTCTCAGCATATGAACTCCATACCTAATGAAATACGGGTATACGGGACCGACATTTAGGTTCATTCATTAGTATGTATCTGTAAGTCCAGTTAGGCATGAACAATATCGCAGACCAGAGACCGTTATGGTTCTAGTACACTGTATCCTGGGCAATTTCTTAATGTTTACCACTCTCGTCGCCAGGTGCCTCTACGTCTGCAAAGACGCCAGAGAACCTAGCGACAAAAATTGGAACTATTTGTCGAAAGTTTGTCATGTATTTATGCAGAAATAACCGCTTTCTCGCCATTTATGTAAATGTTTCTTGCCTCAAATATACGAAAAGTGATAGACGGTGGCAATGAAGTTATCACGTAGGAGTATGTTTTCGAAAAAAACAGTTGCGACAACCCGTTATATAAGAGTACTGAAGTTCGACCCTATGATTTCGTTATGTGGATTGCGCCAACTGGAGAAATTCATGTATTGACGATCGAACTACTGTATGTTTGCAGTTAATGATCGTGAATTATGACTTCAGCCAACTTAATATGTTCTCTTCTGATTGTCGACATGAAGTTTTATGGTGGTGATAAAGGACTCTAAACATATATGCGCTCGCTATGCAGCTTAGATGTGACTAAAAAGTGACTTGGGCTGATAATGGTCTCGAAACTATTCATGATAAATGTGTTGAAATCCGTTTAATGGCAATCTTTTAACAAGCACACTGCATAGCATATAGACAGGAACTAGACTTTTAACAAGTTATGAAATTCATATAATTGCGAACTACTTGCACCTTAACTGTGCTGAATGTGGGCTAAAAAATGATTTAATCCACCTCAAAGTGTGCGTGTTATGCGTTTGACATACAACCATTCTGTGACAAAGACTGTTAACATGACTCACTGCAAGTGATGTAATTCGTGTATTGTCATTCGACATACATCTTACCTCTTGTGATTATGGGATTGAACACAACTTGAGCCAATTCATGAAATTAGGTGTGTTTCGTTTAGCTTACTGTCTGTCTGTATTTGAACATGGACTGGAATCATGTCTCGCGAATGGAGATGAAATAATTGTCTTACAGCTTGACATTCAATTCATCGTTATTCAAAATAGGATCCGTACATGATTTCGGCCAACTGAAGTTTTTTGTGTATTAACGCTCTGAATGCAGCCTATTTGTACAGTATATGAGCTCGATACACGTCTCGCGCTAAGTAATGAAATACATGTATACGGGACCGTCAATTACTTTCATTCATTAGTATACAGCTCTAATGTCAGTTAGGCATGAACAATAGCTCTGGTTACTGGGCAAGTTCTTAGTGATTCCCACTTTAGTCGCCAAGTGCCGTCTCCATCTGCAAAGACACCAGAGAACCTAGCTGCAAAAAGTGGAACTATTAGTCGAAAGTTTGTCATGTAATTTTGCAGAAATGACCGCTTCGTCGCCATTTATGTCCACGTTTCTTGCCACAAATCTACGACAAGTGTTCGAAGATGACATTGACGTTATGATAGGTATACGTGTTCACAACATGTCTTGCGATAAATGTCTTTTCGTGTTCGAACTACAGATTATCTAAACTACGATTGATCTCGTAATATGAATTGCGCCAACTGAAGAAATTCGTGTATTGGCGATCCAACTACAGTCTAACTTTGCGTACAATGAATGAGAATTAGACCAGAGCCAAACTTTCTGACACTCGACATGAAGCTTTATTGTGTTGATAAATGACTTTAACGTATATGCGCTCGACATGCAGCCATGAATAAGTGACTAAAACACGACTTGCACCAACTAAAGCTATTCTGTGCTGAAAATTGTTTCGAAACTTTTCGCGCCAAAAGTGTTGAAATCTGTTATACGGCAACTTTATACCATTTAACTGTATAGAAAATTGTCGGGTTCAAGACTTTGACAAGTGATGAATTTCGTATAATTACGATCAACTTGCACCTTAACTGTGCTGAATATGGGCTACAAACATGATTTAATTCACCTATAAAATTCGTGTTACACGCTTGGCATACAGTCATTCTGTGACAAAGCCTGTTATTATGACTCACTGCAAGTGATGAAATTCGTGTATTGGCATTCGACATACATCTTATCTGTTCTGAATATGGGTTTAAACGTAACTTGCGCCAAATCAAGAAATTTATGTGTTTACGCTTGGCTTACTGTCTATCTGTATTGAATATGGATTGTAAACATGACTCGCAAACAGAGATGAGCTTGTCATGCAACTCATCGGTAATCAAAACATCCTCCGTACATGAGTTCGGCCAACCGAAGATTTTCGTGTATTGACGCTGGAAATACAGCCTATTTTCTCAGCATATGAACTCCATACCTAATGAAATACGGGTATCCGAGACCGTCATTTAGGTTCATTCATTAGTATGTATCTGTAAGTCCAGTTAGGCATGAACAATATCGCAGACCAGAGACCGTTATGGATCTAGTACACTGCATCCTGGGCAAGTTCTTAGTGTTTCCGACTCTCGTCGCAAGGTGCCTCTACGTCTGCAAAGACGCCAAAGAACCTAGCGGCATAAATTGGAACTATTTGTAGAAAGTTTGTCATGTAATTTTGCAGAAATGACTGCTTTCTCGACATTTATGTAAATGTCTCTTGCCACAAAATTACGACAAGTGATAGACGGTGACAATGAAGTTATCAGTTAGGAGTATGTTTTCAAAAAATCCTTGCGACAACCCGTTATGAAAGAGTACTGAAGTTCGACCTTTTCATTTCGTAATGTGGATTGCACCAACTGGAGAAATTCATGTATTGACGATCGAACTACTGTATATTTGCAGAAAATGATCGAGAATAATGACTTCAGCCAACTTAATATGATCTTTTCTGAATCTCGACATGAAGGTTTATGGTGTTGATAAAGGACACCAAACATATATGCACTCTATTTGGAGCCTAGGTGTTCTGAATAAGTGACTAAAAATGACTTGTGCTGAAAATGGTCTCGAAACTATTCATGATAAATGTGTTGATATACCTTTAATGGCAGTCTACTAACAAGCACACTGCATAGCATATAGACAGGTTCTAGACTTTTAACAAGTTATGAAATTCATATAATTGCGAACCACTTGCACCTTAACTGTTCTGAATATGGGCTACAAAAATGATTTAATCCACCTCAAAGAGTACGTGATTAGCGTTTGACATACAACCATTCTGTTACAAAGCCTGTTAACATGACTCACTG
>Ga0268261_10003882_pt1 | contig 11086 bp, 7 predicted proteins | sample TergutNc150P1_FD_190353 | JGI IMG/M metagenome (GOLD analysis project Ga0268261, IMG submission 190353) | Nasutitermes corniger P1 segment gut microbial community from laboratory colony in Florida, USA - Nc150 P1 (SPAdes) (version 2) | ecosystem: Host-associated > Arthropoda: Insects > Digestive...
GGGGGGGGGGGGGGGGGGGGGAGGAATTAGAGTACGAAACTTTCGAATATTACAACAGCTTACAACAGTGTTGAATTTTAAAGCTTCTGTTTTTAGGTCTGATAGGGAAATCCAAAATATTTGGAAGGTCAGACATTGCAGCAGTTCCAGTAACAGAACTAATGACAAAGTAAAGCTTCGGGGGAAAAAGAACTAATACGTTCAGCAGAATTCTACACGATTTATGTAAAGGTAAATTTACAATACGTATTAAAACCCATTTTTGTATTAAGCCTGGAAATGGCCTTTTTGGACTGCGGTACGTAGCTTCTAAACAAGACATGATACGGGTGTGTTTGCTTGTGTTTAGTGGGCAGTAGGTATATACAAAACAAGATCAGACTGTCGCCATTAATCAAACTCAGATTTAGTTCAAGTCATTGAGTAGAGTGAACTGGTCTGGTGCCTAAGTGGATGTGATCAGACACAGTGACAATGGCCAAGGTGCGTGCAGGTTACTTGCGGATTATGGGGTGGTGGAGAGAGGTTTGTTGAACGATTGACTGCAGGTGGGCGTGCTGAGTTGCAGCGTAAAACTGCTGATTGCAGGATCCACAGTGCAGGGGCTAGTTACAAGTTGCCCGGTAATGGGACTGGTTACAAGTTACGTAGTAATGGGACTGGTTACAACTTCCACAATCGAGTGCTAGTTACAGTTTTCGCGTCTTGAGGACTAGATACCCAGTTTCTTTAAAATTTTGAAGCCTGTAAAGAATGTAAAAATGTTCTTTCGTGCTTTTGACCTGTGAAAAGTAATAATGGTGCAGAAATTCTGAAATGTCTCAGCAAATGTATCTCAATGGGCTAAGTCCTCCAGCGGGTAAAGACATCTTCTGCATAGTATGGGACCTCAGTGCACATTGCAGCTATCCTGCAGCTGTCTTGCTTCCTACTCATTGTCAGACCAGAAAAGTACCGTCTATCATTGCGGACGGTAGCCGCGGGTGTGCAAATGCCGTGGTGCGGTTTTTGGACAACGTGCTTTTCGGATCTTCGTGACAGCAGTAAGGTTTACTGCTACTGTTTCATTGATATTCCTCGTTTAAAGTATTGTCTACCATGTATTGTGATACTGACAAGCAAGGCAGACATCTTGGTGCTGCAAACGAATGCCTGCACATGTTAAGCTTATGTGTGATTTGTAACTGTATCACTTTATTAATACTGACATTAATATTTGCATCTTGTGAAATGTAAACTGCTGTTAACACAATAGCATAACGTTCATAAGGCCTTTCTGTACCCACAAACAACTTTCTGATCTCTCATATTAGAATTCCGTTCCTGTAATTGGTGAGCAGAACGTAGTGTTATCTGTGCTGAACAAAGTACGCTACTTGTTGAGAAGCTAATGGTGGCTCAGCTGGTCAGTCGGTTTTCCCACCTGCATAAAATCCCAAAATGCGTGACCGTGTTCGCAAGGCCCCCCACCCCCGCTGTACCTCACTGTCTCGCACAGTTTATGCAACTCAGTTTCCTTCCGTCAGCGCCTAAGCGTCTCGAGACCTGCTTCTTCAGGTTTATCGCGCAGATTTCTTTTGTAATGAAAGAAAACGTCTTTCGGTTTCCAAACGTTTCTTGAGAGTATGGCCGATGGCGTCGCGGCAACAGTCCGTTGCCGCTGTAACGTGTTGCAGGCTGCCTCTCTACAACATGAACGATGAGAATCCCCGGATGTATCCATGTGCTGTTTCCCATTTAAAGGGGACGCTCTGCACCGCCTAAACGGAGCGTCGCGTTCCGTTCCGAAGTGCTGCCGTCGTGCGTCGGTCTGGCGGCGGGCGGTCGAGCAGTTGCATGACGGTTGTGGTGCTGTACATCACTTACAGTTTGACTGTGGGTGGTGCACGTGGCATACTGGGACAGCCCATGAACTGTAGGAGCAGTGTCACTGTACTTGTGTACCGATTGACTGATACTACAGCACGAAAGGAGGAAACTGTGTACCAGAAAAAGAAGATACGGTAAATGGACTGTAATATGACCTTAGGTGTATATGTGACGAATGTAAATGACGCACAGTAAAGTGTGGAGAGCTAAGAACTGCGGTCCACAAAGCCGTAGGCTGGTACTGTACGGTGTGTGTAGCGCTGCACTGAGTTGTCAGGGAATTTGAGACATCAGGCCGTAGTTACAGCCGGACTGTGGACACGTGTGTGTGTGTGTGTGTTACTTGTTTTATTTTAAGTGTGTTTCCTCAGGTATATTAAGATACGGTCGTGATATTGACCTATACATCAGATGGACAGTGAACTGTTCCATGCAGGAAGTTAGTTCTGTTCTGAACAGCTGTCCTCCCTGGTGATGGACCAGTGGGGTTTGAACATGTGGCAGTTGGTGTTTTGTAATACAGTTGCTGTTTTAATGGGATTGTGTGCAGTTGCTGATTTGAATTGCAATAAGTAAACTAGAAGTTTGTTGTATTGACAGTAAACCGGAAGTTAGTCATGTTGTCAGTAAACCGGAATTTAGTCGTGTTGACAGTAAACTGGAAGTTAGTCGTGTTGACAGTAAACTGGTAGTTAGTTGTGTTGACTGTACACTAGTAGTTAGTCGTGTTGGCAGTAAACCAGAAGTTAGTCGTGTTGACACTAAACCAGAAGTTAGTCGTGTTGACAGTAAACCAGAAGTTAGTTTTATTGACAGTAAACCAGAAGTTAGCCGTGTTGACAGTAAACCAGAAGTTAGTCGTGTTGACAGTAAACCAGAAGTTAGTCGTTTTGACAGTAAACCAGAAGTTAGCCGTGTTGACAGTAAACCAGAAGTTATCCGTATTGACAGTAAACCAGAAGTTACTGGTGTTGACAGTAAACCAGAAGTTAGTCGTGTTGACAGTAAACCAGAAGTTAGTCGTTTTGACAGTAAACCAGAAGTTAGCCGTGTTGACAGTAAACCAGAAGTTATCCGTATTGACAGTAAACCAGAAGTTATTGGTGTTGACAGTAAACCAGAAGTTATCCGTATTGACAGTAAACCAGAAGTTATTGGTGTTGACAGTAAACCAGAAGTTATTCGTGTTGACAGTAAACCGGAAGTCTGATAACATACTGCACGTACATCTGCATGCCATGCCCCAAGGCCCTATATCCTTCCCGATCCGTGGCTATTCTTGTACAACTGGAACTCAGTTCTTCTCCAACCTGCTCGGCCTGTGATATTCTTGTTTTTTTTAAACTTAATCGACGACTTTTTTATGTTTGATTGACCGTGGATCTCGATATATCTGTGTAATAAAATCCAACTTGATACACTGTTTATCCTCAGTTTATTTCGTCAATCAACCTCTACACGTTTCGGGCATATTTTAGCCCATTATCAGGAGGTATACTGTATATACACAACACGTACCAATTGTATATATGCAGCATACCTCCTGATGATGGGCTACAAATATGCCCGAAACATATAGAGGTTGACTGACGAAATAAACTGAGGATAAACAGTGCATCAAGTTGGTTTTTATTAAACAGATTCACCGACGTTTGAAGTTCCATATTTTACTTTTCAGCGTGATCACTCGATTTGATTGGCTGATTTCGGTTGAAGGGTGAATCACCCAAAGTGTTTAATATCATCTTGTCTGCAAAAGCTGCGTTTAAATTCCGATCTGGGGGGGGGGGGGCAGCCCGTCAGCCCTGCTCCACCCCCACACCGAGCCTCATCACTCAGCACGCACATCTAACCCTGGTGCCCATTCACTTTTGTGTGCATTTCGGGCGGTCGGTCGGTTCGTTGTGCCGTTGCTAGGCAACCGGTCAAGGAATGTGCAGTCGGCTTGCTACCGAGCGACGGCCGGCAGGACCGAGGAATCGAGGTTCCTTTCCCAGAAGGGGCAATGACAAGCAGCCATACCGGCGCTGGGACCCATCCAGTGCACGGACATGAAGCTGTGGTGCCGAGGTTAAGAATTCGTGGAGCTGTACCTCCATTGCCTTACACTTCATGGCATGATGAAGCACATGGGCAGCTCTCCGTATACGTGGTCGGACAATAACGTTCACGAACTCGCCACCTTGTGCTTGCCGTGGCAGTACTGGACAAAAGCCTTAGTATGGTTAGATGACGTTGACATATCAGCGTTTCACAGCTGTGTTGTATTTGTTGATCTATGGCAGTCTCTTTCTGAGTGGCATCTTTTACTGTCTGTATGTGTTTTGGTGTGCCGTCGCGAGAATGTCGGAGCTTGAATTAGAGCAGCGAACGAACATTAAATTTCTTGTTAAACCTGGAAAGATTGGAAACGAAGTCAGTAAGATGTTAGTGCAAGTTTACGGGGATAATGCTATGAAGAAAACATCAGTTTACAAATGGGTGAAACGTTTTTCTGAGGGAAGAGAAAGTGTCACTGACGAAGAGAGATCAGGACGGCCAGCAGCAAGCAGAACTGAAGAAAACATTGCAAAAATTCGTCAAATTGTGCGTGAAAATCGTCGGCTGACTGTCAGAAGCATAACAGAGCAAGTGAACATCGACAGAGTAACAGTTAGGGAAATCTTAACTGAAAATCTTAACATGAGGAAGGTGTGTGCAAAAATGGTCCCAAAGGAACTCACCAAAGAACAAAAGCAAAAAAGAGTCACAATTTGCCAAGACCTTCTGGAGAGGCAAGATGACATTTTGGGCCGTGTCGTCACAGGTGATGAAACATGGGTCTACCAATACGACCCTGAAACGAAGCGGCAAAATGCACAATGGAAGACTGCCAATTCCCCACGAACAAAATAATTCAGTCAGTCCAAATCAAGAGTAAAAACAATGTTGCTGGCTTTTTTTGTATTAGTAGGATTGTTCATTATGAATTTGTACCAACTGGACGAACAGTCAACCAAGTTTACTATTTGGAAGTACTGGGAAGGCTGCGTGAAAAAGTTAGACGGAAAGGACCCGAACTTTTTGCCATCAACTCATGGATCTTGCATCACGACAATGCACCTGCTCACACGGCACTGTCTGTGAGGGAGTTTTTAGCTGCTAGACAAATAACTGTGTTGGAACACCCTGCTATTCACCGGATCTCGCCCCCCGTGACTTTTTTTTCTGTTCCCAAAGATAAAGGAAATATTGAAAGGAAGACATTTTGATGACATTGATGACATCATGAGTAGTACAACGGCCGCTCTGAAGGCCATTCCACAAAACCTGTTCCAAAATTGTTTTGAAGGGCGGACTAGGCGCTGGCATCGGTGCATAGCTTCCCAAGGGGAGTACTTTGAAGGCGACCACGGTGGTATTCAGCAGTGAGGTATGTAGCAATTTTACCGCGATGAGTTCGCGAACTTTATTGTCGGACCACGTAAAGCGAGCAGGTGGTGTGCGCTGATCTGGTGCGACGGTCACTGGGAAGACGAAGTAAGTGATGGTGATGTTCAGTGTCCTGCAAAGGGAGGAGAAAAATAATTGGAGTGTTTGCTTTGCTGTTGGTTAGTAGGGGTACAAATAACAGTAATAATGCCAGTTGTGTGCACGATCGGTGTCGTTAGTGTGACGCAAGAATATGCAGTGTTTGCACTGTCGTACTTGAATGTAGGAATTTGAATGATGCTGTTTAAACAGGGTTTTAAAAGTCGGTTTCTGCCTCCAAGAAAACACTGGATCTGTATTACATATTCGGTATTATTTGGTACCCAGATCAATTGAGATACTTAATTGCACCGCAGTTTGCTGGCCTTACAGAGATTAAGTGAGCCACAGTGTGGACATGCGGACAGGCCACTTTACTGGCACATTGGTTATGACGCCGTGCGGTCTGGTACGAACATGGGAGTGACGTCATGTTAGGAGAATCACACTGTAGAGTTAGGCAGGATGGGCTGGTCATGTGGATAGGTTGCGGAGGATAGAATATTTATATACAGAATTTGAGTGGGAAGAACCGCTTGGGAAGTCGATGAGGGTGTGTTGGTAACCGTAAGGTGGGTCTTGAAGAAGTGGGCTGTAGGTGGCGGAGTGCAGTTGCGGGTTTTGACGTTACCGGCGTTGATTGGTCGAATTTTGCGCGCCTGGTGAGGAGTCTTCACGGGGGTTACTGCGAACTTCGTCTTCTGGCTTGTGAAACTGGCTGTAGTTTGGTGCGTGCACACAGGGCCGCTGAGGCGGGTTTGGGCCCCCACAAGGGCAAACCGGCTAAAAATTTTTAGACTACATCAGCAAGACACTGTAAGCTCAGAGTGACAGGGGTTTGGTCTGAGAGGGTTAACTGGTACAGTCGGCAGATAATGGAACTGCCGAGGGAGACAAAAACGTATGCAACATAGTTGGGGCCGGGACCCCTTCCGGGCCCCGCTAATTCGTACCGACTTCCCCCACTCCTCCTCGGCACTACATGAATACCGACGTTTCAGAGCAACTTGCGGCATCTGTCTTTAAGAACATCGCTCTGACGATGGAGGCAGCAGGTTTTAAATGTCGATGTGGGTCAACCAGGTTAGACGGCTTTGTTTTAAATGTCGATGTGGGTCAACCAGGTTAGACGGCTTTACTTCTCTGGGTTCTTTATTATGCTGTTTCTCATCCTTCTGTTTGTTCTTCCCTGTATAGTGCAGCTGTTCGAAGCACACTATATCACAGGCTGTGTCCCCAGCGAAGCTGAGCTCTTGCAAAACTGTTACTTGTGTGCATCACGTGACCTGTGGTGCAGCCTGTGGTGGCTACTGTCTGACAGATACTGACAGTCTGAAACGTAAGACGCAGTGACTGTGTTAGTTGCCAGTACGTTCCTCTGCAATGTTAGGCCCTACAGTTGACAGTTTTCTGAACTGACGCTGTAAACGGAGATATTAGCCTAACTGATGTCTAAATATTCAGTTCCTACTGACCACTAAACACACATCGTCTCGGTTACAACATTTCTGAGATCCACACACAAAACACACACGGCCACTCCGTGGGCAGAAGGGAGAATTTTTGAACGTTGAAACAGGCGGCATGCAGTGACCATCGTGCAAATATTTCCAAAAATTATTTCCATGGAGAAAATACAAAAATAGTATTTAGTATACAGCTGAAAACGAAAGCAAAACAAAGAGTTGGTTGGTAGCTTACGGAGATTGTTCCAGTGTTGCCAATTGCCGAACAAAACCGCTGTATTTCGAGGGATATTTGGATTTTCTTTTTCGGTATTTCAAAATTTCTATTTATCCCACGATTTTTGGCGGACCTCGTAACGACATTTCGCGGGTCCCTGGTTGGGAAACATTGCACATGGCTCAGCAGAGCCACTGCAGATCTCGCTAGGCTCTAGGCTCAACGATACAGCAGATTCCCAGCGCGGACAAAGAACGCGGTATTGTGTAGATATACAGAAGCACGGACGGACCGACACTCGGCCCCACCCAGCATCCCCTGCAGTAGGTACCGGTAGCTGCTTCCTGGAGGCGAAGAGGCCGGCCTGAACCCGATGATTCAGGTTTATCTGGTGCCGAGATTAATGCGTTGCTGTACTTCCACTGCCCCCACAACGTCTTCATGGCGTGCTGTTTAAATACGCACAGTTGCACCGTTGTCTTCACTGAGCAGGTGACAGTATATTCTGCCGCCATGTCGAATGTATACATCAGTGTGGACCGGAATTTTATATCTGTCGCTCTTCGGTGTGGAATAAAAGCAGAGCAGATTGCTTCGAAACGTTTGTTCCTGTGCACTAAACTACACGGCGTCACATTACGGAGACTGTGTTGTAGTATTGAATGTCTGCACATACGTTTCATCGTGTGTATCTTTGTTGGTTGATACACAGTCATTTAATATCGTAGTGCGCACAATGCAATGCCGAGCGACCAGTAATGTCGGGACGGCCACGCACTTTGCCAAACAGAATAGATGAAGGAGGAAGATACAAAACTGGCCCTGGAGCCCCAGTGGAGAAAGAAAGGACTGAAATTGCTTTTTTGTGGCTTTGCACATAATAAGGAGGGTCCGTCGTCGTGGAGACGGCTGGACGCACTACCCTTGCTGCTAACATCGTGTCCGGGAATGCACGTCAGGTTTGGTCTGCTTTAAGCCGTGAGCTGCTGCTTTGTGCACCAGATGTCTCTGTTGTTTGTCCGCCTTCCCGGATCGCGTGATAATGGCGGGTCGCGCTGTTGTCTTGTGCCTTCGGTAGGTTTACACATTTTGAGAGTTTCCAAAACACAAGGGAATGTGTTTGTGTTTGTGTTCTGCTTCTTTCCTGATTCCTGCCTTCCGCCTAATAGGCAACACAAAGATGTTAGTATCCTTAATTTAAAGCTTTGACCAACAAGTGCGTTAGATTGATTCGATCCGATTAGATTCGATTTCTCACTCCAAACCCTGTGTGGCCTGCTTCACTGTCTTAAAGAGAGAATACGGCAGACCACGATATTGCCATACCGTCTGTATGTGTTTCCCCATTTCAATCGTTGGTTCAGTTGAATTTTCGTGAAACTTGTTAAAACATTACATCTTTCGAGCACGTTCCGTCGCTACATACTTAGGGATAAAAAGTAATTTGTGGTAAGAGCGTGGAAGAGCATGGAGTAAGATCATGGAGTAAGAACAAGAAGCAAGAGCATGGAGCAAGAACATGGAGTAAGAACGTGGAGTAAGAACATGAAGTAAGATCATGGAGTAAGAACATGAAGTAAGAACATGAAGTAAGAACATGAAGTAAGAACATTGAGTAAGAACATTGAGTAAGAACATGGGGTAAGAACATGGAGTAAGAACAAGAAGTAAGAGCATGGAGTTAGAACATGGGGTAAGAACATATATTAAGAGCATGGAGGAAGAACATGGACTAATAACATGGAGTGAGAACATGGAGTAAGAACATGGGGTAAGAACATGTATTAAGAGCATGGAGGAAGAACATGGACTAATAACATGAAGTAAGATCATGGAGTAAGAACATGGGGTAAGAACATGTATTAAGAGCATGGAGGAAGAACATGGAATAAGAACATGAATTAAGAACATGGAGTAAGAACATGGCCAACACACTTTAATGTGATTGCCGCAGCTCACGAACAACTGGGGAGAGGCGTGCGATATTCGGTTCGGCAGACAGATCTTAACAACAGTAGTAGGTTGTGTGTGAAACTTTCTTCCAAACTCAGAATTTACAATCATGGCACCAGTGCGAAACTCTGATGTTGTGTCCGTCCATTTCATCGCATGCAGGTTCATGTACTTTGGGAACATGTCCGACTCCAAATTAAAATTCAACAGTAGTAGTGCTGAAGAAAATAGAACAAACCAGTGGAATCGTGTCCGTGTTTGATTTGCGTCGTTAGTAAATTGATTTCTGAATCTCAGCCTTCCTCTAAATTTGTAGCCACTAGACTGATAAGACAGCAGCCTGTAGTTCTGTTTTTGTTTGGGCCTGCAGTACACAGCGGACAGATAGACATTGACGGCCCTAGACCGAATTCTAGAAACTGTCGCCCTAGGCGAACCTTGCTCTCGGCGCCACCTACCCTCCTACCCTCACATGGGCAGTTCTTGGCCGAGGGCAAACAATGAAATGTCATCTCCTCCCCATTTCGTGCCCTTAAATTTATTTTTTAGATTAAAACATTGTTGTTTTGGTCTTTACGTCTGTCACATGAGCCAGTAGCACTGTACCAGGCTGCACATCTGACAGCAACAGCAGCATGGCTGCCAGCTCTACAAGCCACCGGTCACTTCATTGCTGTTTCAGATATGTGCATTCTTTTCAATTTTATATCTTCTCTCGAATTTGGAGCCCACACTTAACTTGGGGCCCCTGGCGGCTGCCTACTTCGCCAGCATGGCCGGACCACAATACTTTTGAATGGGATTGTAAGTGCTCAGAAGAAATATGACACCTGTTCGTTCTGAATTGTTTTACTTGTACTGCGAATGTAGCGGAGAAAGCAAATTGGGGCCTTTGTGGTTGCATATCTCTCCGCTGCCTTCAAAATGTACTCTGACGCCATATTTGTAAACAAATTGTTGCCATACTCCTTGCGTAACTCCACTACCTCACGGTGAGCTGTGCGACCATATTTGTACACAATCGCCAGTTTAAAGTTACCGCTGTAGCTCAGTCAGCATAGTGACTAGGCAGGTGGGTCGGTTCTAGGCACTGGGTAGAGGCTTTTGTGTTCTGCAAAGACTCTAGACGGGATGTGCTGCCCACTTCATGGCACCTGCCGAGCTGGGCGTGAATTTGAACTGTCACCTCCGCTAATGGCCTGACGCTGTGACCTCTTCATGGCGTGGAGAGGGTCAAATGCACCCTTTTCAACTTTGCGCTCCAGATGTGCGCGGAACTGCGTGTGAAGTGTCAGGTCTTATCGCCAGGTGTACGAACACATTATAGTAACGCTGTGAAAATGAGTCCAGTGGGTCCGAAGTTATTATAGGTCGTTTATTGGCTCGTGTGCCCTCTCACCCGCCAGTCTGCATCGTAGCTTACGATGTGGATTGGCGAGTGAGAAGGCGCGTTCAAGGCATGTTGACGGGTGAAGGTGGCACACTGTTAGCCACGCCTGCCCAGAGCTCATGAGTCGATAAGCAACTTGTACATGCGGTAAGACAGATTTGGTGAAACTAGTACATTCATTCTTAGAGTTTTTCGCTACGATTTGGTCAAGGGATTTGGAACTGGACGAAGACACGTGCAGGGAGTGGAGCTGTAGTTCTTGGCTGTATTATTTAGTTGGAAGTGGAAAGTGCAGAGCGAACGTCACAGCCCGGCTGCGTGTCTGGTGGGCTTCATAACAGCTGTGCTGAGAGTAGCGACGAAGGAGAAGCGCACAGCTCTTGCTGAAAGTCGAACGGCGGTCACCCGAACTGCTTTGTTTCGTTTGCTAGCACAAGACCGTCCATTTGCAGAGTGTCTTAGCAAGTAGTTGCTGTGCCAGGAATTCTCGAGGAAGGAAGTTTGTTTTGTGCGCTGTTTGTTTGATCAGGAGCAGGAGACACCAGCCGGCCAGGCACAGTTTGTGCGCAGGCGCAGTGCAGTGACTAGAGTGCTCTCAGTGCTAGGCACTGTATCGTTGAGTGGTGAGCTTGGCGCGCCGGCCTGCTTACTCCGAGTCAGACTTGAGGGGGGGGGGGGGGT
>Ga0268261_10003883_pt1 | contig 11084 bp, 8 predicted proteins | sample TergutNc150P1_FD_190353 | JGI IMG/M metagenome (GOLD analysis project Ga0268261, IMG submission 190353) | Nasutitermes corniger P1 segment gut microbial community from laboratory colony in Florida, USA - Nc150 P1 (SPAdes) (version 2) | ecosystem: Host-associated > Arthropoda: Insects > Digestive...
GTACTAGTAACACACTACGTAAACACTTATCCTACAGTACTACCCAACGGGACAAATTCACAAAATCTGGTATTTACAAACTAACTTGCCCCGACTGCAACAAAGCGTACATAGGACAAACTGGCCACAACTTCTACACAAGATATAACGAACACAAAAGAGCCTTCCGCTACAATACACTACATTCAAAATTCGCAAAACCCTTAACTGAACATGGAAACACCTTTGGAAGCATAGAAAGTACTATGGAAGTTCTACATTTCCATAAAAAAGGTACCCACCTTAACACAATAGAAAGGTTTTACATCCATAAAGAATCTATGAATAATAATCACCTTAACGAAGAATATACAAAAACTACCAACCAAATCTTTAATACAATACTAGAACGGTTGCAAAAACATGGTGTACACTAACACATTCCAAGCAACATGTCCGATGTTCAGTACCATCCTACCACCAGACCGACCAATACCCACCTCAAAGCCAGTTATACACAGTTCCAGGTAGTGACACAGGGAAGACGCAAACGACAACAGCAGCTACGCCGTACACAATAGAACAAGCTACAGATCCATACATTAATACAGTGGTCGACGCAAAATATCAATATTAAAATATCAGTAAACACACGCAGAGTAACTAAACCACGCCGCATATAGCAGAAAGGACAAAATACAAGTAAGTAGTTTTACCTGCATCATACATAACGCAGGCCGAAGAGTTAAATACCACAAGTAACTAACTATCACTCAATAATTTCCACAGACATACACTGGAGAGTTATCCAAGAAGGTCGTTGCAAAAACTGCATTCCAACACAAATTCCGTTCCCGATGCATAAGGGACCCCACAGAACAACAGTAACATCTTTTCTACATACGCTCCCAGAAACAAGTTACCCGGATATCGTGCTAGTAACTTCGAAGTGATGCCTACGGAATTCTGCCTATTACAATTTCTATTTGGATACCGTTCACGGTTTTACTTGTATAGCTTTTAACATGTACCTTTGTAAGTCTTATATTTTTATATCTTAACAACGAGATCTCGTTTGATGAATTTAAAATAAGTTTAATATGTAAACTGGATAACTTTACTTGTAACTCACTATACATGCCGTAGTAGGCGTTACGGCCGGTAGTAGACTCCAACATATTTTGTACAATTGTAGACCTGAAGATGACCCAATGAAGGGGTTGAAACATGTCGTCAAGATGAGACAACAATAAATAACGAAGGCTACTGATAGCTAATACCTGAATATACAGCTGCGTTTTGACTGTTTATATACATAAGTATAACTGATAAGTGTAACTTAGGCACAGCGGGGATGAACAAACTAAAAATTGTAAATGCCAGTCGAGTCTTCGTCCACCAGTATGAGAATGTAAAGAGAAAACTACTGTCCTGTGACGCCGATATTTATTTTAACCAACAATGTTTACGCAAAAAATTAACCCCGAATTTTGCCAGAATCAAAATACCTAGCTATTCCCCAGCCGCGAAGGCCACAATAGTGAAAACACAAACCATAAAAGTCAGGGAGGAAATAAAATTTCTCTACATGAAAAAACAGCAACTAAATAAGAAATTATACTATCTACACCTGAACATAGCCAACACATGGGGTAACTCTTGGTGTTACATACGAGACACAATAGAAACAAAACTAAACAAACTAATAGGCGAGAAGTATGAAAGATTAGAAACAAAACTACAAGAACAAACGAGAACCCCAAAAACGCATCATAACTTTTACCCCAGAGTTGTAAATAAATCCAACATCACGTTTACGAACAATGACATCACATTACTAAACAAAGGCCTCAAATACAACTTACACTGAAAAAAAGAAAACTGGTTTACAAACCTTGCGCTAGAAGCCGAAACGGCTATTAACCTCTTACCAGTTACAGGTAGAGAGTACTACAGAAAACAAGTATCAAACCACCTAACCCAGCTATAACGCCACAAAAACACCAAAAACTTCAAATTCACCCATAACACACGTATGGAATGGAATACCATGAAAACAATCACAGCCAAACTAAAGCAAAACGACGCAGTAATAACCTCTGCCGACAAGGGCAATACAATAGTCATCCTCCCCTCTATACTGTACCAAGAGAAAATCCATGATTTTGTAGACAAGAACAACTTTCGAACCTCTAATACCAACCCCACAAAAACATTTCAAAAACAAATCAGAAAGATAATCAATACCAGCCCCAAATTGATAAACTCAGATGCCAAATGGAAATATATTAATCTAAACCCCTCCGTCCCCACCATTAGAGGCCTTGTGAAACTACATAAACCCGATCTGCCCATACGACCAGTAGTTAACTGGTGCAACGCGCCAGCTTACAGATTAGCTAAGTTATTTACGCAAAGAATCCAACTTCTCACTCCTTTACCATACACCTTTAATATCAGAAACACAACTCAATTAATACATGAACTGAAACAGGCAATAATAACTCCCTCTTCTAGATTCGCATCACTAGATATAACCAATATGTACTTAAATATTCCCGTCAATGAGACAAAGAAAATTCTTGATAACATTCTAACCTGCAATTCAATTGATTCCGACGCCAAAAGTGAAATGTTAAATTGGTATGAAATAATTACAAAACAAAACTATTTCATGAACAATGAAAACATAATACTACAAGAAGACGGGCTGGCAATGGGCGCCCCCTCTTCAAGCATAATTTCCGAACTTTTTCTACAATACTTAGAGCAAACAAAACTCCCACACATAGCCCAAAGACACAAACTTGTTAATTACTTCCGCTATGTCGATGACATACTTATTATCTTCGACTCCCAACACACTGACATCAACACAATTGTAAATGAATTCAATTCCTTACATCCAAAGATACAGTTTACGGATGAAACGGAAAAACACAACATGATTAATTATTTATACATCACTGTCCTTAAAAAACACACTCACGTAAATATCTCCATTTTCCGTAAACCGACACCCTGATACCATACACATCTAACCACCCTGTACAACAAAAACACGCAGCGATTAGGTTCCTGTACAATAGACTGAATTCCCTCCAACTACTCACGGAAGAGTACCAACATGAGGAAAATGTAACCCATAAAATTTTGCACAAAAATTGCTTTCCGATACAGAAACAGAAACAAAAACAGAAACACTCACAAAGCCAGAATACACAATCACACAACCCCAAGAAATGGTGCACATTCACATATATTGGTAAAGAAACGTCATTCATCACCAAAATTTTCAAACATGCAAATCTTCAAATAGCATAATGTACTAGTAACACACTACGTAAACACTTATCCTACAGTACTACCCAACGGGACAAATTCACAAAATCTGGTATTTACAAACTAACTTGCCCCGACTGCAACAAAGCGTACATAGGACAAACTGGCCACAACTTCTACACAAGATATAACGAACACAAAAGAGCCTTCCGCTACAATACACTACATTCAAAATTCGCAAAACCCTTAACTGAACATGGAAACACCTTTGGAAGCATAGAAAGTACTATGGAAGTTCTACATTTCCATAAAAAAGGTACCCACCTTAACACAATAGAAAGGTTTTACATCCATAAAGAATCTATGAATAATAATCACCTTAACGAAGAATATACAAAAACTACCAACCAAATCTTTAATACAATACTAGAACGGTTGCAAAAACATGGTGTACACTAACACATTCCAAGCAACATGTCCGATGTTCAGTACCATCCTACCACCAGACCGACCAATACCCACCTCAAAGCCAGTTATACACAGTTCCAGGTAGTGACACAGGGAAGACGCAAACGACAACAGCAGCTACGCCGTACACAATAGAACAAGCTACAGATCCATACATTAATACAGTGGTCGACGCAAAATATCAATATTAAAATATCAGTAAACACACGCAGAGTAACTAAACCACGCCGCATATAGCAGAAAGGACAAAATACAAGTAAGTAGTTTTACCTGCATCATACATAACGCAGGCCGAAGAGTTAAATACCACAAGTAACTAACTATCACTCAATAATTTCCACAGACATACACTGGAGAGTTATCCAAGAAGGTCGTTGCAAAAACTGCATTCCAACACAAATTCCGTTCCCGATGCATAAGGGACCCCACAGAACAACAGTAACATCTTTTCTACATACGCTCCCAGAAACAAGTTACCCGGATATCGTGCTAGTAACTTCGAAGTGATGCCTACGGAATTCTGCCTATTACAATTTCTATTTGGATACCGTTCACGGTTTTACTTGTATAGCTTTTAACATGTACCTTTGTAAGTCTTATATTTTTATATCTTAACAACGAGATCTCGTTTGATGAATTTAAAATAAGTTTAATATGTAAACTGGATAACTTTACTTGTAACTCACTATACATGCCGTAGTAGGCGTTACGGCCAGTAGTAGACTCCAACATATTTTGTACAATTGTAGACCTGAAGATGGCCCAATGAAGGGGTTGAAACATGTTGTCAAGATGAGACAACAATAAATAACGAAGGCTACTGATAGCTAATACCTGAATATACAGCTGCGTTTTGACTGTTTATATACACAAGTATAACTGATAAGTGTACCTTAGGCACAGCGGGGATGAACAAACTAAAAAAAACATAGGGAGATATTTGGTTTGGACGGAGTAGAAGATGCAAGCGAGGAGACACTCCGTTTCGGCAGTTGGAGTAGTAGTGTGTACACGTAATTGAGTGCTCAGTCAGTTTAAGATTATTTTAATATAAATTTTCGATTAAAAAAGTGACATGTAACTGCTTGTGCGAGTGCCGTGGATACACCAGCTAATGTGTTATAATCTAAGAGTTGCTGTAAACCAAGAGTGAAAACCCCCAGAACTAAGTGTTGTTTACGTGTTTCAACCAGTAGTAGACGATCGCGGGCCTTTCAGGTACCTCCCACGTAAATCACCCTGAGGTGAGACCTTCAGGTTCTCTGAGCGACGGAAGAGAAGTTACACAACCACCCACCCGAGGGTGAAGAGGACTGTAGCAGCATGTTGTCCACCGGTCCGTCCATTCTGTATTTCAACTGCAAAAATAATGCAGTTTCTTTAATTTGATTATAAGTTGTTAAAATGAATGTTGTTGTAAGAATTTTATTTTAATCACACTCGGCCCAGTTTTAACTTCTATGCTACATACACAGCTGATAGCTTCTTACAGGCTTTTATATTTTAATTGCATATTTCATTTATGTCCCTCGAACCCAGACACTGTTCTTGCGCGCGTGAGTCTGGAAACAAAATTTCGGCAACATAGCCGACTGCTACAAGATGCCAAAAGCTTTGAACCATGAAGAAAATATCAGTCAGATTCCTGTCATTATTTATTCAGGATATTGCCACTCCATTCAATTTTTCTCTTCCCTCGATTCGTGATGACAGGAAAGGTTTGATGTTCCATTCGATATGGGATAGCTGTAGTTGCAGAACTGTGTTGTGACTGTAGGAAATTGTATAGATCCGTGTTCACTCCAGCAATTTAAAAGCACCATTGGTCGGTACACTGCTCCATTCACTACCGACAGGAAGTGGTTGCATCCGAAGTCGAGTTTCGTAATTTCTGTACTTAACTGCACATTAGCATTTCACCAGTTTATTGATATAAAACATGAGGTTATTCGTCGAACTATTTTATGTAGACAAAATATTTAAATGAGCGGACACAAAGGAAGTTGTACTCAATATGAAACATGTCTGTGTGTCTATTCCCTCTACACTTCCCTCAACAAGTAAGGCGACCATTCGCAGTCAGATAATCAGCTTCAAAAGTCTTCATGGAGGTTTAAGCACTTTTTGTTACAGACACTGTTTAAATTCATCAAATCTGCGAGGCTTCGTGTTGAACAGTTTAACATTCAAGGAGTTCATATAGAATATTCACATGGGTTTAAATATTATGCCAAATTTCAATTAATAAAATATTATCCGTCATTAACCAATCCTTTTTCATTACTTTGTAAGGGTAGTAGTAAGAGGGTTAGTACAGGATCGACAAATAATTTGGCAGAAGATAGGTGCATATGCACGTTTTTTGGGTAGATGTCTGGAATGGGGATCAACTGGAAGACTGAGAAGAATGTCATGATTCACAATTTTTTATTTGTCCTGCGATGAATGTGCAGCTTTGTTTCGGGCTTATTCTCACGGTACTGTGTCAAAGCAACAAAAGTTCCTTTTTGTAACAATAACAGAATAAATCGCTGGCAACAGAAATATAAACCGTTCTAATTTATAATGCTTTCCTTCAATGATACCACCCTAAAAAAAAGAAGGAAGCCTACATTTTGCGAGCACTGACTGTTAAGGCGTTCAAGTTTTCCGAAACGTCGCCAGGAGCTAAAAGAGCTAAGTTACATCACAGGAGACAATTTTCAGCAATTTGTATTTTCTGCTACCATCCCCACAATCCGATGTACATAAAACCTGTGTTCGACGCATAAAACAAGTTTAAAATGTTTGTTTGTGTCGTTATTAATCATAACTATATCAGATTCCACGCGGCCAGGAAAAAACTGTTAAACAAAAGATAAAATATGGGTGTTTTGTGACAGTCGCATTATTCCCTACATTCAGCAAAAAAGAGCGTAAACAAATTGACAGAAATAATATAGTATCGTGTTATCTAATAGGTATAATTTCATGCACAGTATTATGTGTGGTATTTTATAGTACAGAAGACTCTTTATACGGCCCGTTACGTGGAGGTCTTTCCTGCGTGAGAATTTAGCGCTGATATTGCGTAAATTGGCAAGGCAATACTTCCACTCCAAACCGGATATCCTTCTTGATATTTGTGCGGTTTCCCGAGATATTTTTTCAGTTCCTACTCTAACAGGTTTAACAAAGCGAGATATGTTCTAACATTCCACTAATGAAGGAGACCTCTTGATTCTGTTTTGTGACTTGCTCAAGAATTGTTTGATTGTAGAGTGATATGGTGTATGAATATTTGATACAATTTTTTATTGAGAAAGCAACAATGTATTAAAGATAAAATTAATTGTGCTTTAAATTGAAGAATCCCATGAACTAAATTTTTGTAATTATAACGAATTATAAATGAGATGTACGTACCTCGGCAATCATTAAGAAATATGCTTGTATCTCCACCAGCATTACAGTAACGTGCGTCTAAACTACCGTTATGGTGGCACGGCTCGAATGTTCAGCACTCGTGATAACAGGGAGGAGTGGCTCCATACGATCCTGAGCCAGTTCTCTTCACAACTATCCTCATAACCTAATTCGTAACACCTATCTTAATTTTAAGTTGCTTATGCCTATCTTAATGCTGGTCCAAGTGACCGCGCGGTCTAAGGCGTAGGTCTGCTGCCGCTCGCCTGCTGAGATCGTGGGTTCGAATCCCACCGGGAGTATGGATGTTTGTCTGTTGTGAGTGTTGTGTTTTGCCAGGTAGAGGTCTCTGCGACGAGGTGATCACTCGTCCAGAGGAGTCCTACCGACTGTGGTGCGTCGTTGTGTGTGATCTAGAAACCTCAAGAATGAAGAGGCCATGACCCGCGTTAGGTCGCAGCGCCACAGAAAAAACCTATCTTAATATTGATCTCAAATTTCCTTCTCGGAGTCCGAGTGAAAGTTTACCATAAAACCAAGGACGATCCTGTGGATTTTCGTGGTTTACCTCCGTCACTCCAACAAAATGACGAGACAATAGCTCAAGTCAGACCACGACCGCTGCCTTCTACAGCACTTTCCATTCATGATTTGCTAAAAATTCTGTTTCTGTGTGCTTTATATTCGGAGTTACTGACAGCGTCTTTATTTTTTAAACTTCAGTCGTTGGATTGGTTACGAAATATACACGGTCAATTTTATGGATCATTTGTTTTCCATGTACATAAATAAATAAATACAAATAATTTTACAAAATTTTAAAGAAAAAACTTCTTTATGACTTCCTTGAAACCTGGCCCCCTTTCTTACTAACACCCAAACTGATCACCATTGTCTCAATTACCACTTACTCCCAAAACTATCATTTAGGAATTTCTGCTATTTCTTATGAGAAGAATCTGTGACTTGGTTCGACCGATTAGTAACCGGCTTCTTATCGCAGAAGTCGGGGTTTGATCTCAGGTAAGTCCATTGGATTTTTGGTGGAAAAAGTCGCAAAGAGACAGGTTTTGTTCTGCTAGTACTTCGAAATTTTCGTCAGTATCCTTTTGTGGATCTTCTGCGCTCATATCCGATTCCTGCACCACGGACGCTATAAATTCGTAACTGTCCTTAGGTAAGGGTTTCCTTATGCATATGTATGTATGTATGTATGTATGTGTGTGTGTGTGTGTATGTATATATATATATATACACACACACATACACAAAGAAAGAAATATTCTTGATAATTTGGATAGGAACTTGTGCAACGTTTTGTTCTCAAGACTCGCATTAAAATGTAATCTGCACTAACTTCACTCGACCTCCAGGTAGAACAGATAAATGTAGAGCGAATGTATGCACTGAAATATTCACTAAAATATCTGAGTTTTTAATTATTCTTACTGATACATAGCAAATATGCTTTCTATGGTAGTCAATGTGAAGAAAGTAGAAAATCATAGAGGGTCGTAATATTAATAATTACTGACAACCCCTACCGGTAATGTTGATTTCAGTTTCTTCTGCAGCCCGACAGGTTGCGCTCAAATAATTTTTCCTAGACTTACATTCGACAATAAAAAAAAAAGTGCATCCGCTTCTTCTTATTAGAGTGACTGACCTGGCTGGTTCCAAAATTTGTATTAGACGGAATTATAGTATGATATCACAACATCAAGTTTATTCTTGAAGTACAGCTTATATGAATAGTAAAAGGGATAAACCAAGTAAGTGTTCAAGTAGGAGTATGAAAAAAAATCGAAACTGTTCCTGAACACATGCATCTCATATAATGAAGAAAAAACTCACCGGTTCGGCACACCACTGGCATCCTGCAGTACGGACACAGTTCTTACATTGTTTGTGCGTGAAGCACCTATCCATAGGCTCCCCGAGAGCGATCAGCCCAATGAACACGCACAGTATATGGATGATAAGATGCATGTCTGTCACTGAGCCGTACGCAACTTGCTATGCGCTTTATCTGTCGCGCACTCACAGTCACATAATCTCACGTACAGGAAACTTCACGTCACTTTCCACTGAAGGATTCAATATTCGTTTCTACTTCAAAATTTATGGCGAACGGAAGGGAATTTTAAAAAATAAAGATAAATGGATAGGGGTAAAGAAACTGGCAAATAGAAAACGAACAGTAGAAGAAAAAGGGACAAAGCATAAGTGGAAGAAAGAAAGGTAAGAACTAAGAACGAAGTAAGAAATGAAGGAAAAGAAAAAGAATTATGGTAAGAATAAAGAGTGAAAGAAAAGGGGAATAGAGTTTGACAAGTACATAGAAAAGAACACATCCGACGTGCAAGGAATCTCGCAGATATATATCCAAAGTAAGAGCGTTCTAAGGTTCTCACATTGATGCTTAAGAAATTGCTTTCTTCTGAAATATGAAACCGTACAGCTTGACCAATATGTATCAACGTTTCTTCTAAACGTAGGCCCCCATCAGCCACACTGCATGATGTCGCATTTCAGAAGAAACGAACCTAGACCATTAGACACCAACTCTCTAAAGAGCAAAACCCTTGCGACACTCTCATTACCATAGCCCCAAAGTGGACATGGTCCACACTCAACCAACTCCACCTTTCAGCTTCACGGCTTATTTCCATCTCTTTCTTCGCCTGTAAAGCAGCTATTTCTCAAGTTTTGCTTCCAAAGTTCTGAATGTATTCCTTGTCGTCTCACTTCTGTCTGCCACATTCTCACATTTGACATTCCTAAAATACTCAGCAGATTTCGTCGTCATGTTATTCTTAAATTGCTTGGTTACTTTATCTTTCTCAGACCTAAATATTCTTTCAGCATCTTTTGAAACAGATGGAAAGATTTGCATAGTGTGGTAGTGAGCTTTTCTGCCAACGGTTTTAGAAACTGGCTGCCCGTATCTTCAAACTAAGAGTGCAGCAGCAGCGCAGCGTATATACGAATGCGGTCACTCAGATCCACGTGAGGGGTTAAGGGGCTAGTGTTTTTAGCGTAATCGGTATTGCGACTCACTTCGCTACCGGCTGGACGGACCGGGGTTTGGCCCCTTGTGGTGGCGAGATTTTCCGAATCAATGCAGACCGGCACAGAGGCTCACCTAGCCTCCTGTACAATGGGTATTGCGCCCTCTTCCCCGGCCTCAAGAGGCAGGGGCGTGACTTTGACACCTACTCCCATGCCCACACCCTTCCAGCGCCGAGGATGAGCGTGGGTGGGGCTGTACCTTTACCACCCCTCAGAGCCTACGTGACAAATGCGACACAGCTTTTACCATTGTCCGATCTGGGACAATAAGACTGGTGTATATTCACCTACTCACTTGCACCCTAAGACGGAGACATCAAGTTGCTCCGAAATGCAGGCAACGCCGGTCATTGCCACAACGTATGAAAACCCTTGAAAGGGGGCAAATTTTAAAAATATTCATCCATTTGCACTATCCCAAACCTTTCAGCAGCCCACCCAGGTTTCTGCAAAGTATGTATCGTGGTTTTCTTCCTTTTTTGGGGAAGAGCGAACTTGGAAGCTGCTCACTCACCTCTACCGTGCCTCTCACTGATACTACTGCGGTCACGGTCTAACTTTCACTTTTCCGTACGTTTCCATATGTTGCACTTACTTAACCCTTAGACGCCGAATTAAATCCCATCTGCTATTTGCTGGCATTATTAGGAGCTCACCATTTTCTCTACGTTAGCAGGATAAGGGTTAAATTATTAACCCTTAGGCGACTAATGTTATATATATATGGAGCACCCATTCTTGATGTTTCTAGATCACACACAACGACGCAGCACAGTCGGTAGGACTCCTCTGGACGAGTGATCAGCTCGTCGCAGAGACCTCTACCTGACAACACACGACACTCACAACAGACAAATATCCATGCCCCGGTGGGATTC
>Ga0268261_10003884_pt1 | contig 11084 bp, 10 predicted proteins | sample TergutNc150P1_FD_190353 | JGI IMG/M metagenome (GOLD analysis project Ga0268261, IMG submission 190353) | Nasutitermes corniger P1 segment gut microbial community from laboratory colony in Florida, USA - Nc150 P1 (SPAdes) (version 2) | ecosystem: Host-associated > Arthropoda: Insects >...
TGGGGGGGGGGGGGGTGTGTAACACAAAAATCTCAAGATAATTGGCATTAAAAATACATATAAAGAATGTACTGTAATTTAGCAACTAAGTGGTTACTACACAACAACTTATAGTACATTAAACTGCACTAATTCCTGTGAGAAGATAAAAATTTCTTAAGATCTGCTGACACAAAATGACATGTCATTGCTTAATTATTGAAATACAGTACTCTGTGCAAATGTTCTGTTTATAACGTACAGGCAAACAAAATACTCACATCCACCAGGCCACCACTTGTATGATGTTAAAGTTGGGCTGTTGAGAATGAACTCCTTAGTTTTAGGATCATAATGGGCTGTTGTCTCCAAACCCCTGATGAAAGTCCCATGTCCAAGTTCAGTCTAAAAACGAATAATGAGATTTCTAAAACAATTATTTTACACATAATTCCAGTTCCATGTTAAATTTACACCTAAATGGAACACAAAATTACTCCCTTGCAATTCTGAATTTCAAAATTTGCTCTGGATACACTGATAACTTCTACAGGACTGATTCCAAAACATCACTGAAGACTGCATGCCCTATAGTATGTTCACATAACATCTTAATAAAAACAATCATCAACTGGTCACTGAAGGCTGGACAAATATAAAGACAAAAATTAAGGTATGGGCCAAAGTTTAAAAATAAAGAATGTGAGCCGACAGGAAGGAAAAAACAGCATAAGTGACAATGCTTCACCATGCTTCAAAAAAGGAACCTACAATGTGCTGAGGTTAATAACACTGAGCAATTAAGACCATGGGTTTTCTTAATATCTTACAAACATAGTGGAAATAAAATGAACCTACAGGTTAACACATATGATATGATATATTTGTTAACCGCAATTGGGTTGTCACCCGATAACAGTAGTACAGTACACATTTACACACAAACAATACACGGAACAACATAAAGAACAACAGAACAACGCAAATAACAACTAATTTGGAAGAGTGCGGACCGTGCCCCATCTTTGCGAGTTTTACCCTGGCATCTACCTTACAACTGAGGAAAAAGCACGGAAAAACCTCAGTCAGAGTATAGTATACATATTACCAAAACACGCCCACACATCACAAAACAATATAAAACCACCACAGTACAAATTAAAACAAACACAGTACAAGATACACCCAAATGAAATAGTCACAATATAATCAAATACCTGCAATATAAAGTCACCCTAATGTACATACATGGAAAGAGGCCACTGGGGAGACCAAGACGTAGATGGGAGGATAATATTAAGATGGATCTTCAGGAAGTTGGAGGGGGGTCGTGGGGACTGGATGGAGTTGGCTCAGGATAGGGACAGGTGGCGGGCACTTGTGGGTACGGTGAGGGACTTTCGGGTTCCATAAATGCGGGGAATTTCTCGACTAGCTGCAAAGTTTACTGGTTGGCTTCTCAAGAAGGACTCTGCTCCATGGAGTAAGTAAGTAACGTACATACATACCCTAATATACCTTTATCCACACAAACTTCACCGTAACTCACTTCACTTATATCTTTCTGAACATTCAGACAGAATACTGGGACATCAGTTACATTAATAAATTATTCACAGTTGTAAAACATTTTGTTGAAAAAGCATAGTACTTTATATACAGCTGACTATTTGGTGCAGGTTTTCTTGCAGGTTAAAAAATTTAAAGTCTGAACTGTTAAGGAACAGCAGAAGATAACAGTGCCATACTTTAACATTTTATTAGTACTACAGTGTCTAACTTACATGGAAACTTACTGTTATAAAAAAATACCTGCAACATCCAAGTTATGTATGGTTAGATACAAACATACTGCAATTCTTTAAAAAAAAAAAAACCCCCCTAAACTCGGGTGCAAATATTAAATCTGGTTTCAGAGTAAATAATGCTTATTATACAGATATTACAGCATGCACATTTAACTTACAAATAGGTACCATCCTCCAACACAGACAACAAGTGCAGTTAACATGACCCGCATATGTATTGTGCAAGCTGAAAACCTTGGCAAAATATGTGGATGACACCTACCATTGTCAGTGGGTACAATGGAGATGACTGTTTTCCAGATAAACAGCAAAATATTCTAGGATAACCAGTTTTACCTACCATTTGCCTTGTCTGCTCTCCACTGGAGGGCTGAATAGGTGGTTTCTATTTGTCAAATGTACCTCATGTTAAATGCAACTTTTTGAATTTCTTGCACTGTTTCTCCTTCTATCTCAATTTCTGTTACAAATCACTGTTGCAATACAATACTGGTATGTCCTGCTTATACCCATCACAGTATATAATATGACTGTGTACTACGAACAGAACAATGGAGAGGTATACTTCTGAATATTTCATATGTGCTCTATAACTCAAGTTACATGTCCTGTTCAAGATTTTGTATTGTGATTAGTTCATTTAATGATGTCTGTAGCTCAGACTGTACAGGATGATTATGAAGCAGATACATAATGGTCACCTGTAATAAGTAAAAACTGTACTGGTCATAAAAATATACTTTTGAAATTGTGCAAGAAGTATAACAACACTACCCTGTGTTTAGCAAATACTGCTATTTAACATTACATGTTCACCTTCCAATGATGGGCAACAACCACTTTCCTGGTCAGTGGGTTAGATTTCAACCAACAGAATGGCCTCTACACAGCCCCAGTATTACTATACGTGGGTGGTCTGAAACAGTCTCAGCCTCGACCATAGATGACAATACTATCGGCAAGATTTTTCCCCCTAAGTTGGAACATCTGTCATAAGCATCCATGTGAAATTTCAAGTCATTCTATCAAGTAGTTTGTTTTATACAGCTGTCTGAAGCAGGAGTGTTGTCTGTATCCCTTAAAATGGATAAAACTGTGTATCGTGCAGTTATAAAATTCTTTGTAAAAGAAGGTTTAATGCCAAAGGAAATTCATTCCAAGTTCATAAAAGTTTATGGGGATTCTTCTCCTTCGTTTTCAACAATTAAGAAATGGGCTGTTGAGTTTAAACATGGCCGCACCAGCCTTGAAGATGATCCATGTGAAGGACGTCCAAAAACAACACCAGAAATCATTGAATAATTGCACGATGAACAATTGGATGACTGGCGGATGAAAGTGCGTGAAATTGCTGAGACTATAGGCATTTCAAAAGAACGTGTAGGATATATTTTGCACGAAGAATTGGATATGCAAAAGCTTTGCGCAAGATGGGTGCCATGCTTGCTCACAGCAGATCAAAAACGCACTCGCATGAAAATCTCTGAACAGTGCTTGGAGCGTTTTAACAAAAATAAAACTGATTTTGTGCGTCGATTTATTACTATGGATGAGACTTGAATTCACCATTACACACCAGAATCCAAACAGCTGTCAAAACAGTGGACAGAAGCCGGTTGTTCAGCGCCAAAGAAGACAAGGTCAGTTCCATCAGCACAAAAGGTCATGGCATCGGTGTTTTGGGATGCTGAAGGCATTTTGTTTATTGATTATCGTGAAAAGGGTAAAACAATAACCAGGGAATATTATTACAATCTTTTAACCAGACTAGATGAAAAAATTCATGAGAAAAGACCCAGTTCGCAAAAGAAAAATAATCATCTTTCATCAGGACAATGCACCAGTCCACAAAAGTGTTTTGGCAATGGGAAAATTAAGGGATCTGCACTATGAATTGTTGGAACATCCACCCTACTCCCCAGATTTGGCTCCTTGTGACTTCTATCGCTTCCCAAAACTCAAACTCTTCCTCAATGGTCAGCGTTTTTCTTCGAATCAAGAGGCGATTGCAGCTGTGGAGTGGTATTTTGCAGATTAATGGCGCTGGAGCATCACTGGAATAAATGTATTAGTCTTAAGGGAGATTGTGTTGAAATATAAAAATAATTTTTAAATCATAAAGTCATTTTTCATTGTTAGGCCTAGAACTTTTCAGAGCACCCTCGTATGTAATTTCTTTTTGTAGGCATGGCCTAAAAGAATAACTCTAGTGATCAAAACCAAACACACTTGGTGAAATGGATAAACAAATTTGAGATACTTTTGCCACTGTTCCTCTTAACGTCTTACAGGAATGTGTTGAGTCAGGGTCTTCCAGTTGCAAAAGTATGTGCAAAATGCTGGGGTCTACACTGAGAACTGGGGTGATACACTACGTCATTTCAGAAATTCAGCCCTTTAACATTATGCAAGTACTTAGTCATGCTGTACAGTGTCAAATGGCAGCATTACTAAATGAACTGAAAAAGTTATTAGAGGAAGTGTCATGGCCTACTTTGAAGCGCTATAATGGCACCTGCTTCTTGGAAGGACCGAAGGGTTGGGGGGGGGGGACTAAAGATGACTGGTCTCAGGACCAAAATTTGAAAATGGGATTTCCCTGATACAAAATAAATATGCTACCCACCCCCTCTAGCATAACATAACAGCTTCAACATTTATCAATATTCTTTACTTGTGCGTATGTTCCAATGATGTCACAGTTCCAAGCTTTCCCCATCCACTCAGCTTGCTGCTCCACTGTTCCCTGTCCAACAATTGTTGGGACGAACATGACATAGTGAAGAGTAAATGGGTTGCCATCCTTGAGAATGGCACTGCCCAACATGCCACTCAATGTCTGTCTGAAATACAGTGCACCAAAATGTTACCTATTACATCACCTTACCACAGTGACCCCTAACAACTTTTCGTGCCAACAATACACAGTTATGTCAGGTTAGAACAAAATATATTTCTTGTCACATCATAACACCAGGCTCTTGTTAACCCTTAGAGCTCTGCTCATCTCTTGACATTAAAAATCACCAATGCCCATTTCTACCACTATTCACAACAAAAATAAGGGACAAAAAAGAACAAAACACAGTTCTGTGCTGAACTCATGCCATGGTGCCCCAGACTGCTGGCATCAACAGTTTTACATATTTTAACCATGATGTACAAACACTTGCAAAGATGTTCAAAATGTAAATCTGAAAATAACATCTAAAATCAACAACACTGCAATGCTACATTTAAAACCCACAAAAATCCCACAAGATAAATTCCAAAGAACTAAGTATATATGATGCAATGCAAAAAGCTGTACAAGATACACTGGACAAATTGACAGAAAATTGTAACAAATTCAGAGAACATATAAGATATAAAAAACAACAACAGGGATAAATCTTAACTCAAGTAACATATTTTGGGAAAAGGACATGAATATATCCTAATGGAAGCATTAATAAGAATCATGCAAGTTCAAACAATGGTCCAATTCTAGGCATATACAAAAGTTACATATGTAAAAAATTGATAATGAAACATACAAAACAAACAAAATATTACAATATGCACTTGTTATTTATGGACAGCAGGACTTCTGGGAACCCCAACAATGCAAGTTATGTTAGAATGGTAAGAGTGGAATTTGTACCTTGGAACCAAGATATCAATGAATATAAACATCAGCACATCATCCAGTCCACAAGATACACCACACATATACAAGTATCTACAGCCACCAGAATGCGCATACAAACAACAAACATGAGGAAAAAGCAATAGAGTGTAACAACTACAACATAATGGATAATCGTTCACTATAACCACCACAGCTGTAAATATCACAGGTAACAGAAGATAGAATGTATACAAAAGAGTGAGTAATAAAACATGCCAATAACAAATTAATGAAGATTAGAAGATAGACATAAACTAAAGACACACTGATTAATCAGCTCAAAACTGGTAAATGAATGTTTATACAGTGGGCTGTCCTCAGTGAAAATTTTAAGGTGCATAATAAGGTGTCATTTTTTAAATTTCTATGTTTTAAAATTCACACTTTACAGATCAAAATAACAGATCCACGTATAACCCCAAATGAACCAATGTATCAACACAATGACAATGACGATGATACTGCCTTAAGTGCCAAACATGTCTCGGATATAAAATTAATGAAAAGTGTGTCAGATTGCTAGTTACATATATAACATCATTGAAATTTCAGTCACATGGTATGCTAGAAATAAATCACCCACATGACTACCTGGTGCTGCCTCATAAACAACCATAACAATCATCCATATGCCTATACCATACCACCACACAGAAGACCACAATCATCATCCATTTGCCCCCACTGTGCTGCCTCACAAACAACCACAGTCATCCATATGCCTATACAATACCACATTACAAAAGATGACAATCATCCATATGCATATACAGTTCCATCTCATAAAAAACACCACAATCATCCATATACTTCAAACCAGAATTGATGTTATGGTACTGAAATAGCCCTTGTGTCTTTTAATCATTCTTGCTACTGGATTACATGAATTTCTGTAGGCTTGTGTGGGTGGCTTTCCCAGCACTCTGCTGCAGCTTCGAGCGACTTGGCTTCGAGTGATTCACGGAATAAGGCACAAGTTACTGTGCGATAATGTGTGCTACTTCCTGGTGAACACTTTAGGTGTTGTCCTTGTCCAAGACAGATTGTAGCATCACTCGCTGTTAATGTTTTTGTATTGGTGAACTCACAGTTGGTTCTGATGTTTCATTACATGGTAAATTATTGTCAACAGTGAAATTGTACATCAGTGTTTGAGCAAAATTATATACAATCAAATCAATGCTTTTTCCACCTAAGGACAATCAGTGACACACAGGGTGTAATTTCTACAGCAGTCCATGTTGCACATGGTATTACAATTACATTACAAGCAGTGGTCACTAGAATTTCCTTACCTGAATATTTCCAAATCACCTCCTTTGTCTCGCAACTGTGTAACTTTTCTGAACAACGTACATGCTTTTCTGACAGCCTGTTCATACTTCTCCTTGTGACTTAAATAATCTTGAGGTATTGTGTCCCTAAGTTCCGGGTCCGATAAGAAGTAATGTTCTGCAATGGAATACAAACACGGAATAAAGTTACAAATACTCCAGTTCCAGTTCTGATATTCCAAAATAGATCAGTCACTAACAATTTATGTGATAAGGATAATTTGCCCCTACTGTATTAAGGTAAATTAACAACAACCCTTTCCAGTATCACAAAACCACATTCCTTCCTTTGTTTCAGGAGTCTTCCCAAACTTCACTCACTTTTGACTGATATTTTATAATATTTTTTTATTGTTGTCTGAGCTCATCCTCTCAAGTTCTTCCCATTTTTTGTAACAAAGTGAGTAATGGAGAAAACTGAGGCAGCAGATATTCTAAAAAAAGGTAACACTGTAAGTCCCTATGCTTAATTATGCACCAATGCCATAAAGATTTTTGGGGAGTAGAGGTCTGCTCTAGTTATTCTTAATCTCACTACAAGGCTGCAGTCAACTGTTACGACTTCAGACCGCAGCCACTCCATCCCTCCGGAAAGATTCCCCAGTATATATGTAATGGGAGGCCAAGCGAGCTCCCAGGCTGGTTTGGATGCAATGGCAATAAGAAAAATCTCTCCCCCTGCCAGAAAGCAACCCTGGCGGTCCAGTCCACAGCTTAGTCATTGTACTCAACAAGGTACCTAAGATCTTGCAAAGAGACTGTAATTTGAAGGACTCTGTTTGAGTGAGTGGTATGCTACTAAATGTCTGCTGTGTTACAAGCGAAGTTGTTCTTGTGCATAAACACCACAGCAAGAAGGCACAGTAAGACAAATGGAGGTAATGATTCATGAGTTCTTAATACTGGCAAAGGACGGCATTCACCAGCCCACTTTGCATTTCAGCCACTCTCACTGTGGGGATAGGCTTCACAGAGTGTACAGTGTAGACCTTACACACACAGCCTGAATGCAGGAAGGATGAACAAAACTTCATCCCTGCCAAGAAATGAGCCCTGGACAACCAGCCAGAAGCAAGCAACCTAATTGGCTCATACATGAATTATGGAAAAATGAAACGTGTCCATAAAGTGAGAGGCAACAAGACAGTCATAATGTGTAACAGACTGCATGTTGGGCAACTTTGATGTGAATACACCATGCAGCTTAATAACTTGACACATACACACAAAAATATTTACAAAGAGGTGATTTAAAATGTCAATATATAAGCTGCATTAATCACAATATATAACAGAATTATCTATTTCTCCTGGGGAATTACAGAAATGAACATATAAACTTAGTACAAACAGTGACAGTCCATTAAAAAAATACTCCCCTTGTATGACAACACTGATGGGATTCTGAATGAGAACCTGCGGGTCAGCTCTATGAGGTCACACACAAAGTGCAGTAACCATTGTTTTCACAAAAATAGGCATATCCACAACATTTTGAAGTATGAACTCCAAAATGTTCCAGGTATGCCACTAAACTAGCAATCCAAAATAAATATTCATATAAAGACAGGCAGATACCTTCATACCTAAACCGCAACTTGTCAGAACACAATGAAGCTTACTAGCAGGTAGATTTTGTTCACATCTTCCATGCTCATCCTGCTTTGTGCCTAACAGTGTTTCAGAGTCATATAATCTGGACATTCTGCTTTGGATATAAAAACCTGCTCTCAGTCACCAGAATGCTCAGAAAGGCCAGGTCATTTTCTGGAAGTGTCTTTCCTCACACTTATGTACTGCAGGCAGTTCTATTACCAATACTTTGCACACAGTTAACTTCAATAAGATTGTTGCATGTCAAGCTTATCTCAACTTACATTTATTAAACCATTATTTTCTCATACCACACAACAGCAATAGTAATGTAATACCTGTGCAATAAAAGTTTTAGTTTTTAACAACAGCACATGAAGAGCAGTGATCATAAAAATATTTATTTCCTCCATTCCCATCAATTCAATTATTTGTCTAACATTCTCTTCATCTCAGTGTTATTAAAATATTTCCAACGTCACCCTCCCCTCATGGTAAGATTCCAGGTTTCCGGTTCCTACAAAATAACATTTTACTTGGCTCACTTCAATCCCCTGTAAACTGGGTCAAGCACCTATGACACCAAAACGCCAATTTCAAGCATGTTATGGAGTAATCCAAAATATCAAAGCGATGAGAGAATGGACTGTTGAACATTTCATTCTTAAAAGGACTATATGGTGGGCTTTTATATCAAACTACTTCGCGGAACGAGTGCCTAACCGGTACCTATAGGCTAGGCTAACAGTAGATACGTGAAGCATAGCAAACATTTTGGCATCTGCACATTCTGTTCACGCGATGACGACAGACTTCCTGTTTAAAAATTTCAATACAATTTATCCCCTTTTCCTCTTAATGCACACGAATTCTGGAAAAATCTGGGCAATTATACACTTTGTTAAAGCAAGAAGACATCCTTTCTGCAATACTTTTAATACATTCCATCTCCTATTCCTTTCCGTATCCACATTACATTTTAATCCACTTACCTCGTTCTTTTCTTTCCCTGGTCTTTTCAGGGCTGCCATCTAGAAGATGGGTCAGTTCCAAAGGATCGAATGAACACTTCTTTCTTTCTCTTTCGAGATCCTCATTGCATTTTAAATTACTTGCTTTCTTCAACACCATACTTGGTTTAAGAAAACAGTTCTAGCAGTAACGTACGAACTTCCGCGATTAACAACTAAATGAATACTCAGCACTTTACGTAGCTGTCCTATCATACGACCTTTGCGGCAACGAACTTTGTACTCCTCCGTTCTTAGCGTGGGCAGCCATACAGACGCACAGTTACTATAGCATACAGCTCGTCCTATCGCCCGGCTAAACCAGACGACCAACTTTTATCACGCGCTGCATGTCACGCAATCGCGTAACGAACAGAACACGGTCTAGCAAAATAAACCTGTTTACATAGTACCCACAGATCATATATGACATACTACCAACCCTACCATACCAACGACGCAAAGAATGCATATATAAAGAAAATAATCAGGATCACAAACTGCACACACCAATACCAGAACCTGCAGAGAGAACTATGTAATTGCAATGCTAATATCTATTTTAATAAAAAAAAATGTGCCCGAAACAACATAAGCCCTAAGTCTGCTAAAATTAAAATCCCCAACACTTCCCCAGCCTCAAAATTCACGCAACAAAAAGCCAATATCCTGAGATCGATAGGCGAAATGAAATTTCGGTGCATTAAGAAGCAAAATCTTAATCAACGACGTTTACATCTACCCTTCCTTTTAGCTAATTCGTGAAACAAATTGGGACCTTATATTGAAAATACTATTGAAGAAAAACTGAATGTGACATTCAACATAAAACATCAAAAGCTTAATTCAAAATTGGACAAATTAATGCAAGAAAAAATAAGACCCCAGACACGCGTGAATCTTTCCACCCTAGCCTCATTAATAAAACTGGCATAACTTTTTCCAATAAAGAGCTATCCTTATTGTAAAAAGGTCATAAATATAACTTGCATAAGAAAAAGAAACATTGGGTAGCTAATTTAGCTCTCGTAGCTGAAATACCTATCAATTAACTACCAGACCTTGACCGTGAATGCTACAGAAAACAAGTAGCTGAACGTATAGAAACCCGATATTCACCAGATAAACTTCACTCAAATCATAGTATAAATTTAGAGATAGGAACACTAAAATCAACAAAACAAAACTCAGCAATAATAATGCAATGATCGCAAAAGCTGACAAAGTTAGTTCTATAGTTATTCTCACAATAGAAGATTCCGACAACAAGATTAACAACTTCATAACTCAGAATCATTTCCTTACGATAAACACGGATCCTACCAGTTCTTTCCTAAATACCATCAGGAAGATAACCAACTCTAGTAGAATACTTATCCTGCAGGAAAACAAACGGAAATACCTCGAACTCAACCCTTCCCATCCTACGATGAAATAAATGTGTATAGACTGTGATTCTGCTTCTTTTCTTTTCTTTTCTTTATATACGTATATATACGTATATATATGTGTATTATTTATATACGTATATTTATGTGTATGAATTCGACGTTACGAATAGAGATCCAAATTTAAAAAAAAAAAAGCCTAAAATGTACGTATAAACCTAACATCTAGGCGCGTTCGCGTAACCATTGTTGCAGTGGAAAAACAGGAAGTATAACATATTCTCATTGTATGTCCGTAGACT
>Ga0268261_10003885_pt1 | contig 11084 bp, 7 predicted proteins | sample TergutNc150P1_FD_190353 | JGI IMG/M metagenome (GOLD analysis project Ga0268261, IMG submission 190353) | Nasutitermes corniger P1 segment gut microbial community from laboratory colony in Florida, USA - Nc150 P1 (SPAdes) (version 2) | ecosystem: Host-associated > Arthropoda: Insects > Digestive...
TCCTACCGACTGTGCTGCGTCGTCGTGTGTGATCTAGAAACATCAAGAATGGGTGCTCCATATATATATATATGACATTAGTCGCCTAAGGGTTAAGTGAAATTTATACAAGGGGCAGGCATTTTTAAAGTTAATATACCTAAGATTCATTCTCCATATTCTTCTAACGTTGTGTGTTTTTGTTAGCTGTTACTAAAAACTGCGACAAAGATTACTGTCTTATTTGTGACCAAGAGAGCAATTTTATACTGACATAGTGTACAACTGTAAATGGGTAAAACTCAGCAGCTGTACTAGTAAGTAAATCTCCCAAAGAAGATAACACATTTGTCATGAAACACAGTGGACACCAAAATTTCAGGATATGCCTGTTAATTGACTGTGGTTATACAATATTCAACACTTATATTTCCAACATCAAGTTACAATTGAAAGTGCATTCTGGTGTGCCAGGTCCAGGGTTGTGCTCAGGTCAACATACTGTTTTGCAAAGATTTGTTGTCATTTTACCCTAAGCTCTTGCCATCTTGTAGGCACTCTTTGAATTCTGCAGCTGAAAGATTTTCTGGACAATACAGACTACAAACAGTCAATACACCACAGAGATACTGCTTGATGTAATATTCTACTGAGGCAGGTTTTCCTGTTACAGGAAGTCATGATACACGTAACATTCAGTTACTTATTTAAAAACCAAGTTCAAAGCAGTAGGTAAATAAGTACTACAGCAGAGAGTAGTAATAGGAATGGCACCCAGGTCCTCAGGAAACCTCCAACACTAGAAAAAAAAAAAAAACTATGTTATGCATATATCATGCAGAGATATGACAAGGGCATCATTAAGACCATAACTTGGACCTTAACACAAACATCAGAGAAGATGCTAAACACGTTTGAAAGGAAAATATTGCGAAGAATACATGGCCCCACACATGAGGGGGGATGCTGGCTTCCCAGATAGAATAATGAACTCTACAGCTTATACAATGAGCCAAACATTGTGGAGGACATCAAAATTAGAAGACTAGAATGGGCGGGTCATAATAAGGATGGAAGAAGAAAGGATTCCAAAGAAGGTTCTAAACGGAAACTTCCATATTACAAGACCGGTGGGAAGACCAGAAACTAGATGGGCAGATATGGTTCAGAGTGATGCACTACAACTGCTGGGGATAAGAGGATGGAGGAGAAGAGCTGCAAATAGAGATGAATGGAGGTTATGAGGAAGGCCAAGGCCCGGAAGGGGCTGTAGCGCCATGGATGGATGGATAGATGGATTATTAAGACCTTGCATGACAAACATATCAAATAAATCAACATGACAAAGCCAATGCGCTCTTCTAGTGACTTTGTGAACACGCCAAAAATTGATCTTTTAAAATTGTCAAACGAGAAAAGCAAGCAATATTAAAATACAGATACGTGACTGATTTCATTTTGTATAAGTCTTCTCCAGATTTCACAACAGAAGTACAACTGATGATCTACAAAATACAGAAGGACCCCATCAAACAGTGTTTAACAAACCTTGGACAATGGGAAATATGTCTTCTATTGACTTAATGTACATCTGGAGAAAATAAGGTAGAATAAGCCATCCTCTTCTGTGTTAATTGCAAATTTTTACATGAAAAAGGGTGTAGTATATACTGGAACTGCAAGACAGACAGAGAGAGACAAAGAAATGCAAAACCTAGTTCCCACACTGACCATGAGATGACACAACTGCTCCATGCATGACCTACCGCTACAGGCAGATAGAGTAACAGCCTGATGAGTCATTTCTTCTTTGGAATAAGCATGTGGCATGTGTGATTGTGGAACATGCCTTAAGTATAACTTTGTTGTGCCATATGTGATTCTGGCACACTTAAAAAGTGACAGACTTGAATTGAAGGAAAAGCGTGTCTGAAAAGTATGCTGCTTTAAACTACAGAAAAATGCTACAGAAGCTTTCAAAACATTTTAAGTAGCTCTTGGGGAGCACACAATGGAAAGAACACAAAGTTTCGGAGTGGTTTCCCAAGTTTAAAAGCAGTGTGACACCTGTTGAAGGTGTCAACATTCAGGACATTCATCAACGAGTGAAACAAGAAAGTTTAGATCAGGTGACATAACTTCTACATAAAATGAATGGAAGAATCACTAGCCATGTAGTTTATAATATGTTGGAAATTTTAGTGGGTAAGGGCAGGTTGTGGATGAAGGAGCAGCCTCCAATACGGAGGGTAGCTGCAAATATATTGAATAAGCAGTTGCAGACAGCTGACAAGGGGTGGTCCCCCAGCTTTGGGGTTGGATGAGGTGCTAACAATCCCTCATGGTAAAAAATGGCCATGTTACGAAACAGATACACATGCCTCAGGCCTGGACTGGTCCTTCGGTATAACCTCAGCAATGAAAAAGGTAAATGAGATTAGGTACATGAAATATTAGGAGCTTGTATAGGTCAGGTTCAACAGCCAGGGAATTAGCAAGATATAATTTAGATTTAATGGTTGTAAAGGTTAGGTGGGACAAAGGGGGTATGGTAAGAGCAGCGGAATATATTCTTTTCTATGCAAAAGGAAACAAATCATCAATTGGGAACAGGATTTTTTGTACACCACAGATTAGTATCAGAAGTTAAGAAAGTTGAGTTTGTTAGTGATACGATGTCATATATAGTTCTGAGAGATCGCTGGTGTAATATCTCTCCTCATGGGAAAACTCACAACCAGCTTGATCACATATTGATTGATAGGAGATGGGATTCTAGTACACTTGATGTATGATCTTTCAGGGGAGCTGACTGTGACACTGATCACTATCTGGTGGTAGCAAAAGTTTTGGAAAGAATGGTAGTAAGTAAACAAGCAGCAGAGAAGTCTGATGTGAAAAGATTTAATCTCAGGAAGCCAAAGATTAGGAAAGAGTATAAGATTAAGAACTCAAACAGGTTTGCAGCTTTGGAGAACTTAAATGACAGAGAAGATATAAATAAGCTTTGGGAGAACATTAAAAGAGAATGTAAAAACCACAGCTAAAGAGAGTCTAGGTCTGTATGAATTGAAGCAGCTTGCACCATGGCTTGATGGAGAATGTTTATGTTTTTTAGATTAAAGGAAGCAGTCTAAAATGCAGTGGTTAAAAGGATCCAAACCAAAGCAACGCAGAAAATCTAAAACGATGGAAGACGTGAAGCCAGTACACATTTCGAGAACAAAAAGAAGGAATATCTGAAATCTAAAATTGATGAACTTGAGGGCATCAATGATTTTAAGAAGGGTTACCAGCGTAGAACTATTATAGTAAAAGATGGGAAGGGTGATTTCTTTACAGACTCCCACAGTATTTTGGCTAGGTGGAAGAACCATTTCTCTCAGCTACTGAATGTACATGGCGTTAATGATGTTAGGCACACAGAAATACATACAGCACAACCAATAGTAACTGAGCTGAGTGCTTTTGAGGATGAGATGGCTATTGAAAAGCTAAGAAGACACAAATCACCAGGTATTGATCAAATTCCTGTCTTGACTAAACCTGTTCTACAGAATATGCCTATCTTTTGAAGTTCCATATTTCACATAACTTTTCAGTCAAGTGTGACATTCAAAAAGCCTGAGGTCCTATGCAGCATTTTGTAGGATACTGGTTTTTATAGCATCCCTATATCTGAATACCCAAGCTGGAAGACTACCCCTGGGTTGTCACCTGAATCTGTATATTCAACATATTCACTGCCTCCCTCCATATCTGGAGATCCCAACCTATATATTACATATCAAAAGCCAGGCCACTGTCTAGTCAATGGGATTCCTCCAATTAAAAATTCATGTTTATATCTCACTTCAGCTTCTGCTAGCTAATATGCTGCACCCTGCATTATCAACATGATACCTGTCATTTTATATCCTCTTGCTTCACATTACCATGGCTAGCTGCCCTTATACCTCTGCTCCCTCCTTCCCTCTACCCAATTAGCATATGTCAAACCACCATGTCATTTTGGTGTACAGTCTTGAATGAAGAAGTGCTTGGAAGAGAAGGAAAAGGAGGAGGCAGACAAGAAGATAGATAGTCTGGGATCTCTGGAGTGAAAAATTTCCTTTCCCCTATAACTTGACACGTCTTTCCATTCAGAATAGGTTAATAAGATCAGTCGCCAAAGATCATCTACTAAGGTAATCCTCAGAATTTTCACCGGAACTATATAAATCTAATGAAATGGCATCTTTATCACTAATATATAAACTTTCAGCCCTTTACTGCCACCATAGCCCTAACTCAAGTACTAGGATCCCAAGGAAGCTTACATTCAGTATATGAAAACAAATATTTAAAACGAAACTGTCACTCTATCATGGATGAAATGAAAAATATCAGGCTACATTTTCCTGGCTGATATTTTGGGCACTGTCTATCATTTCTGATTTGTGAACTGGTTCTGTTTCCTTTTTCATGGTACAGGACAATATAAGGTATTCTGCTCCACTTGTCTCCTTGACACAGCTAGTCACAAACCCATCATCAAAAACCCTGGATATAAAGCTAAGCCTGATAACACAATAATCACTACCAAGCAGTTATATATACTCCTGTGATGGCAGCACAAAAAAGAACCTCTTGATATACGTATTATTTCAGATCCCTTAAACTTGAATGTATACACTGGCTACATACAAATATAAGCACTGACAACAGTTCTGATATACATTTCCCTGGTTTTGTCCAGTCAGAGAACTTGCTGTGGGACCAGAAGCACCAATCAATCCTTGATCAGACAGAAAGTCGGTCAACAAAAGAATTACTTGATAAGCAACTATAATTAGTAATTAAAAAAAAAAAATAAGGTTCAGATCTTCACCTTTAAAAGAAAAGCAAACATCAAGAGTTAGTCCAGTACTGAATACTGAGCATGTTGGACAGATAAATACAATACTTGGGTCTGACATACACAGTACACCAAAATGTGCTGAAAGATTAATGTTTACTGGCCTTGCACTGCACTACTTCAGGGAAGCAGTCCAGCCAGCAATGGGAGATTTAAATTCCAGAATTCCAAAACAATAAAGGATAAAGAATATAAATATCTTACCTCACATATCTGCCTTTAAGCAGCATCAGAAATGCCAATTTTAGCATGTTCCAGTTGTCACTTCCATCATAATGCATCAAATTCAGAGCCATGGCAACATGGGAATGACAATTATCACAACACAAGTTATGCTGGAAAGAGATAAATGTAAAATTACTCCTCTGGACTGTGTTCTTCCAGGTTATAAGACAATGCAGTCTGCTGTGTGGTTGCAAATATTTCAAAGGAACATGCTGCCTGCTAGAATGTTGCTCCAAAATACCAGAACCTATTGAAATATATATGGTATCATAACCCAGAAGACCATAACCAACATCTTCACTGCCATGACAACCTGAGATATCAAACAACATTACGTCCCTGCTTGCAATATCAGTGGAGTTCATTTTCTGGCTTGCGCAAAATGAAAGTAAAGAAACTGTTCACATGCACATATAGCTGTCACATCAATTCCTCCAAGAATGGGATATCAAAAGTTAAGTCTATAATGTAACCAAACTGACATAAAGAAAATCATAACCCAGCACATTCCTTTTCTATTCTGCAAAGCAATGATCTCATACTCTTTCAAGTCATGTTCTCTCACCATAATAAATGAAGATGCGCATTAAAGAAACACAACAAATTAGATATAAAATACTGTAAAGCAAAGATGGAACAGACAGATGTTCTTACACTGAAAAATTACATTATTCTAACAAAAAATGGTGACTGCTTTTCTGGAGAACAGGTATTTTATACCTAAAAATTTTCATGGATTTACTGTAGACTATCCCACTTAAGATGTTTTTCCATTCTAGTGCAGTTTTACAGACTCTCACTGACATGGCAGCATGTTACGATATATGCAAGATATGTATGTTATATACACACACACACACACACACACACACACACACACACACACACACACACACACACACAATTACAGGTATGTCAGCATACAACACAATTAGAAATGTATGGGCACACACAATTTCATATTATGGTAAAGTCACTGGAAAAATGGTAATGCAGACCTGCTCTAACTTTGTGTTGTGCTGGAAAATTTGACAAAATTTGGTCTGAATATGGGCAACATGAAATTCAATACACACAAGACAGGCAATGTGTGTGTAATGTAACAATGGAAGTGTGTTTGTGCAACCATTATTGCTGTGGAAAGGCAATAAATATTACATATTCTGGGCATGTGTTTGTAGCCTTATTTATCCAGCATGCAATGTACGTGCACCATACTGTCATCCATGGCCTGTCTGGTTCTACAATATTTCTCCAAATTATCTCATTAACAGCATGATTTTTTAAAAAAAAGTTATTATAATGTAAAAAGTGTGTTTGGGTTTTCTCTACAACTTTTGTCTCAAACATTTCTCATTCTAAGAAGAATTCAGTAAGATATGATAATAAATGTATATTGGTCTACATTTAAAGTACCTAATATTCTTGTCATATTTCAATGAAACTTGAATTTTATTGACAGATTTTTCAAAAAATACTCAAATACCAAATTTCATAAAAATCTGTACAGTGGGAGTTGAATTGCTCCATGTGGATGGACAGACATGACACAACATGATGAAGCTAATACTCACTCTTTGCAATTTCGTGAATGCACCAAGAACTGAAGAATGAATATGTACATGTATTTTAATATGTTCCAACTAATACACCACACCGACGACACACATTACCTACACACTGGATTACAACTCACCATACTACTACCTTAGTTACAAAGCCACAAAAACCAAACAATTAGAACTCCCACAGTTTTCAATAACTACCCATTCTCAACCTGTATTTTAAATAATTTTAACCAAAATTACACAATTTTAATTACTGTGGAGTGATGGTGACAAAGTTAACCACAACTGTATTCCTGTATTAAGAACATCACCCTGAAGGTGGCCGGAATACCAGCCTAAACATGTTGGTGAGAATATTGTAAATAAAATACATCATAGGATATTAGAGTGCATTTTGTTATTCATTTAGATATTTTTGGATGTACATGTATAATTTTAAATGTGTATGATTCTATACATCATGTGCCATAGAAAATATACTGACAGTCCACTCATGAGGCTTTGATGTTCAGCAGCTGAGGGACAAGGGGCATTCTTTCTTTGATTTATCATCGATCAACTGCCACACCCCTCACACAAGAAACAAAGCTACAGTTTATTTACAAAACTGCAGCATTATTACTGAAGGGATGACTGTAATCAATCTCTTTTCAAACAAGAACTGAAAACTAACTGCTAAGTAAGACAGGCAGACAAATTACTGCAGTCGGTCCACAGACTTAAAACACTGCTAACAGATGTGATTCACATTAAAGTGTAGCAATTACAACTTGTAAGAATTCAGGTTCTTATGGTGGTGCATATCTTCACTACATTCCAAGACGCAAAACTGCATAGCATGGCAAGTAGACACCAGCAATATGGACAAACCATCTGTGGTGCAGAAGATGGAGGCAGCACGTACCACACTGTATGGTATGATACCACACAGAAGACAGTAATCTTGACTGTAACTTCTTTCAAACTACACAACCAAACGTTCTGTAATTTACAACACTGTACAGACGTTTTATGTTAGAAAGAATGAATTTTGCTTTGTAGGTAGAAACAGTAGGCACCTTGCACCTACAGTTTTCATTTTCCGAACGTGTCACCTTGAGATTCATGAATGCTGTTGGATTCAAATTTATAGTGAGAGGACAGATCAGGCAGCTGGAAGGTTAAATAATCTATGGATGATGAAATGTGCACACTAGAGTTGTGTCTTCTATGCAAAGCCATTTTGAATGTCCCATGTTGCTGATTTACAGTACTGTGATACAAGAGGAAATACATAAATTAATTTTTGTAATTAGTAATGTATTTACCTGGGAACATCTTTAATATTTTCTTCAGAAGAAAGGACGTATATGATAAAAATCTAGATAACTAATAGTGTGACATATATATTGTTTGTGTGAATTACCTATACAGGCACCCCCCTCGCTGTAGTGCTCTTGTGCCCCACTCTTTAAAATTTTATTATTTGTTACTTTGTGCATGAATGTTACTTGACTGAACAAATATCAGAGCACTTGCTTTTACATTTACCACCTCTGCCATGTGTTAACTGATGGCCAGGCATTACCTCTTGTCATTAGCAGCTTGTGATGTTGAGAAGTGGACTTAGCAAGCCTTTTAATGGACGGACAGACGGACGGACGGACACACACACACGGACACACACACGCGCGCGCGCGCGCGCACATGCACGCACGACCGCACGCACACACACGCGCGCGCGCGCGCGCACACACACACACACACACACACACACACACACACAAAAGACAGAGAAGAAAGGCAATTATTTAGTCTCATACTTTAGGCAGTATGGTGTGGCCTTGTCTTGTGTTTAGTGTGCTCCGGTTATTTTATTTCATACTTTCTTGACCGTAGTTATTCATGATAACCCAAAAACATAAAAACATGTGCAAGAAAACTTCTATAAGGTGCAGAGGAAAAACTTGTCATTCACAGTGAAGCTAAATGTCATTATGACACAATGAAACAGAACACTAGATCAATGTTTGCAAGCACCTGACCTAGGGGAATCGACAGTGCAACTTATTTTGAAAAATAAAGACCAAATTAAGGTATGTTTAAAGAGCAACTCCTGTAAGTGCTTCAAAATTAAAAAGGGCTAGGTTTTCCATTATGTTTGAAATGGAGAAGCTTCTCATACTTTTTATTGACAACAAAGTACTGTGCTGTGTTCTTGTAAGCTGGGCCATTATATAACAGATGTCCATAAGTTTATAGGACAAACTGATGAAAATGCCTTAGGAATCAAATGCAGAATCTTTCACAAGCAGTAAGGGTTTGTTCAGAGCATTAAGAAGCACGCAGACCTTCACAACATTTCTCTGCATCGGGTTCGCCACTGCCAACAAAGAAGGGGAGACAAATTTTAAGAACACAGTTGTTTCCATTACACTGTGCAACAAATTTTGGGTTGCATCCTGTTGGTATAGTTCGCTCGCGGACTAAGGCCACGGAGTTTTTTTTTTTTTATCCTGTTATGGAAACAAAAATAAGTTTACTTAGTAGAATTTGCAATGCAGAATGTCAAATTAGCATTCAAATCATAGGATTGACAGTAGTTTCAAAAATGTTGATTATAATGCTGTACAGAAGCAGGACACAAGGGTAAACTTACATGAATTAAATAAAGTGGCTTTTCGCTTGTTGCTCGTACTAAATTCCTGAAGCTTTACTCTTCATCATCCAGCAGTAATTGGCTAATATGGCAGCACTCCATTTGCCCTTGTATACATACTTCATCGCTGAAATGTCCTGGTGAAAACAGTCACTGCGTTTGTCATGGCACCACAGTTAACCCGAAAGGAGGAAATGTGTCTTGAGTGACATGTTGCAGCCGAGCTTCTTGTAAGAAGTTATAAGATCCTCCACAATCCTCCTAAACGTGATGGCTTTTACATTTCCTAGAAAACCAGTCGCAACATGTCACAAGGCATTCCAGGCTGCCTTCTCATCATCACTGACAGTGAGATCAAATTGAGGGTCTCTGAAGAGCTGACATATCTGGGGGACAATGAATACATCCACCTTCATTTCCTCTGTACAAGCCGTGAGAATTTATCACACATGAATGAATGCTGGACCATTTCCGTCTAGTGCCTTCACAAAAATTTTAAGGAGGCTAATTTAGTATGCTGAGGTGGGAGCGACACTTTAATGGATCTACATGACGCTGATGAGCTATGATCCAGGTGAATGTGACTTATGTAGAGGCCAGTTCTTCTTGTTGTAGCAAACTCTTCTGGCACAACTACCCTATACCTCCAGGAAACAACAGAATTTCTGTAACCATCTGCAGTCCCAACAAAATGGCAATTACCTTCAAATCATCACAAATGTGCTATTGATATGTCTTGTAGTTCACACAGCTGAAAACTTCCTTCATGTTTTCATACGTTTCTTCTTTGGAGATGGTATAGGCAACAGGGGGTGACAGCAGTATATTTTCCTTGTGCAACAACACTGCTCTTAGGCTATGCAAGGAAGAGTCGATGAATGGTCACCATTCTTCCAAATTGTACCAAATGATCACTGCTGCCATCAGAACCTTGACATTCTTACAAGCACTGAGTTCACCTTGTATTATAAAGAACTGCTCAAAATCTTTTTGGCAGGAATGAAATGCTGTCACTTTCACAGTGTCATCCACAATATCCCACTACTGAAGTCTTGAAGATAATAGTTCTGCTTTATTCTTCAGCAGTGCCAGGTATCTGATCAGGACAGAAAGATCTCTCTGTCTGATCCTGTGTGGTTCAGCTGAGTTTAAAATCAGGAAAAATTCCAGATCTCTTGGAGTAGATGGCTATACTTGACCACTGAGATCCCTTCCAGAACTTGTAAACCAGAGCCAGTTCTCAATTTTTAACGCCATTTTCATGGTCCCCACTTCAAAATTAGCTACGATTAGCTATTTTCATTTCCGTAATTTTTTGCATGTTGTAGAGTGGCAGCATTCTCCACCCCACAGTAATTGGTGGGGAGTGGAGAATTCTGCCACCTGCTACAAGCTCCTCTATGGTGAAAAGAAGAAAGCCAAATACAACTGTCTTTGGATTTTTTTTCAGCAGAAAGGAGTAGCCTGACCCCACAAAAATGACAGCTATTTTTGGTCAAATCTATAAAATTATTTCTTTCTTTTGGTAAGAGAAAATTTTGTATATTATTTACACAATGCATATCATCTTTACTCTATACTTTTATTACTTTTATATCAGTACTGAAATATACCTCAATGGGAATAATTATTATTAACCCTTTGACACCGGAATTAAATCCCTCCGAGCAGGCCTGCCTGCCGGGATTTTTTACGGGGGATTTTAAATTTTAATGCTTACTCTTAGGAAAAAAAGCATATCTCATAGACTTTTCCTTCAAATTTAATGAAATAAAAT
>Ga0268261_10003887_pt1 | contig 11081 bp, 10 predicted proteins | sample TergutNc150P1_FD_190353 | JGI IMG/M metagenome (GOLD analysis project Ga0268261, IMG submission 190353) | Nasutitermes corniger P1 segment gut microbial community from laboratory colony in Florida, USA - Nc150 P1 (SPAdes) (version 2) | ecosystem: Host-associated > Arthropoda: Insects >...
GATCACTCGTCCAGAGGAGTCCTACCGACCGTGCTGCGTCGTTGTGTGTGATCTAGAAACATCAAGAATGGGTGCTCCATATATATATATGACATTAGTCGCCTAAGGGTTAATTTAGTTCAGCAATTTTTTTTCTGGATAAAAAATGTTGACAGAAGGCATGTTTTTAGCCCAACTGTCTAGCTTTGCAGGAATGTCAGTCTGATAAACTGTGTGGGCTACGACAAACAGCTGTTTCACAAACGATATGTTTCTTGCAAATATATCTGTAACAAACTGATCATCCTTCTAGGTATTCAAAGTAAAATTAAATTACAATTATTGTTTATTTAACAACATTAAACAGCAATTCGTGAACAGGCAGTTGTGGCAAAACTGGAGGTATTATCCTGGAAACTGTCCAGAGAGACTGAGGAAAAACATAAACTTCATGCAGAAATGTTGCTAGCCTGGCTGAGAATTCATCCTGGGCCTCCTAAATACAAAGATGCAGTGTTCACCAATCCAACGCCAAATTCCGTCTGATTACAATCCCACAAACTTTGCCGGATAGGTTTTCTTCCACAGGCCCTCAAAATTTAATGTTACTCTACATAGCGCCAAACGAAGTCTAACCTCTAACTACAATACCAATCTTTGTTCCAAATTTCTAAAGTCTCTCTTGAAGACACGCTGTATGAAGTGGATACTTCATATAATGAAGAATATGTAAAACGACAACATTTATAAGTTGTGTACACACACACACACACACACACACACTAACCTGTATCTTTGATAGTCACTATGGCGTAATCCATGCTGTTGCTGAGCATCTTTGATGATTTTGAAAACTGGCACATATTAAGAAAAAGTAACAAAATACATGATGTTATAAAATCTAAAAAGGGAAAATAAAGTACTTTAGGGTAGCAAACAACAATGCTGTGTAGTTTAATATTTTTGGGACCGTGCATCTTCGTATAATTCTGGTAGATAACCAACTTGACGCACAATTTTTCTACAATACATTTATTTATTTAAATCCTCTACATGTTTTGATCACCTTTGAGCTCATCCTCAGGAGGACAACTGTAGGAATACAACTTCTGGTATAATTACTCTGTGTTAGTGGTCGTCCGGTATGCAGGTCGAGATGGAACTCTGTTGTTTTTTGGCATATAGGAACTTCTATTCTTGGTTTATTCTATAGCGGGTGGCTGCATTCTTCGTTCTTTGACATCCTGGGTTGTTTCCGTTAATTTTTATGCTGGCGTTAAGTTGGAGTTAATTGCTTAATTCTACAGGTTTTATTATACCAGATAGCTGCACTGTTCTTATACAATTCCATTTTAATGTTCTTGTATTGATGTACTTGTTTTGCTTGTTTTTGCATAACAAAATTCCATCTCGGCCTGCATACCAGACGGCCACTAACACAAAGTGATTATACCAGAAGGTGTATTCATACAGTTGTCCTTCTGAGGATGAGCACGAAGGTGCTCGAAACATGTAGAGGATTTAAATAAATAAATGTATTATAGAAAAATTGTGCGTCAAGTTGGTTATCTACCAGAAGGCTGTGTAGGTTATGTTTCATCCAAACATATGGATCAGTCAAGCACATAATTACCATTCATAATCACCCATAGACAATCCCTTCCAAAATATTCACAAGGATACTTTCCACGGTAAAGATGGGTTCTGCTTCTGGCTGAGCATCAACAAATTCTTCATGATTTTCAACTTTATTTTCATCGGATGCATCTTCTCGTACAACCATAATTGTTGCTAGCACAGAATGCTGTTTAGCTAAGTACGGCAAATTACGGCTCCAAACGTGGAACGTGGCACCTCGTGGAACGTTCAAGTTTCGCCCTTCTCCATGCAGCTACATAGAGAAAGGAAGCTTTTAATCCGTGGAAAACTGGGACCTAAACGTCTGTCATCTTGTATTCAAATGGGAAATTTCACGGCGGAAGCCTGAACCACTGTAGTAATCTGTGGCCTGAAATAACCATTGTATTTTGTGGACCACTGACTTGTTGCAAGTGTGCTCCCCGGATACTAAGGGATTCGTAATAATTTCCCAGGGCACAGTTTAACCCTTTAAACGCCGAATTAAATCCCATCTGCTGTTTGCTGGCATTATTAGGAGCTCACCATTTTCTCCACGTTAGCAGGTTAAGGGTTAATATATTTCCAGGGGTTCCGTGAACACATTCACGAGATGGCTATTTTGAAGCTATTTATTTTTTTAAAATAATGGAATAATATTTTGTAAAAAAAATTATAAAGTTCCCTAGTTGGCGATATGTTTAAGGTCAAATCATGCATGTGTGCTGCTGGTTTTGGTATCTATCGGAAATCAGTTTTTAATTAATTTTTTATTCCTATCATCGGGATACTATATTGACTTGAATAAGGAGGTGGGAGTCCGTGGTTTATGAAACTAAAAGGGGTTCCCGAACAGAAGGTTTTCAGGAAATGTGTGGTGTGGAAGTCACGCTAATGTACTAACAGAACAAAGCTATGCAGTAAAATGTACTAGATGATCTGCTGCAAAACCGGTACAGGAACGTATGAAATAATGCGATCATAAATTATGGCTTACCTTTTTGGGGAAACTCACCCCATAGTATAAAAATATTCAGAATGCAAAAAACAATAATTAGAATTATGATAGGTTGTAAAAATAGGGTCTCATGTAGGAATCTGTTTAGAAGGTTGGAAATTCTACCCTTTGTGTCTCAATATATCCTGTCACTTATGTTTTTGTTGTTAAAAACAAAAATCTTTTTACTTTGAATTCAGAGAATCAAACTAAAATTACAAGACAATTCAGTAATTTTTATCATCCCATAACTAATCTTACTATATACCAAAGGGGAGTACATTGTATGGGCATTAAGATCTTCAACAATCTTCCTCCATACATCGAAGGTATATCTAATAATGGTAAGAAATTTGAAATTTGTTTAAAAAGATTCCTACATATACATTCTTTTTACTCCATAGAAGAATATTTTCAACATAAACCTATATCACAAGCTGAAAATATGCCATTAAATGTCTTTAATAAGACCATTTACTTAATATATAGTTTTAATAATCTATGTTTACTGTCTTACAAAAAAAAATTCAGTCATTGTCATGTGAATGTTATTCACATGTGTACATGTGTATAATTGCATTTTGTATTATATTAAGGATCACCAACAGATGTCACTTTTTCTGTAATATTTCTTTATTATATGTCTCTATCCTACATGTTTCAGGCCTCTATCAGCCCATCATCAGGGGTATTCCCAGCTGTTGCTACTTGTTGCCACTTGGTTCATGTGGTGCTTGGCGTATGTCCGCGTGCGTCTGGGTCTTCCGATGTAGGGTAGAGACATATAATAAAGAAATATTACAGAAAAAGTGACATCTGTTGGTGATCCTTAATATAATACTTGAAAGATGCACGGTATGAAAAACCTGAATTGCATTTTGTATTCATTTTTCTACAATTGCTTGTTGTCCGTATTTGACTTGTTCCTCTGTTTGTAACTATAGCCATATCTTCCTACGCCTTTCTCGTTACACATTGGTTTGTTCCTGTCTGTATTAAACATCATCCATGTACTTGACCTGGAATCAGTTTGATTCCAAACATTAATATAATTATATAATTCTATACATGTATTACTCTTGACATGTTTCATATCCTACTTTGTTTTTATTTGTGGATTTATGGAACGTTAAATAAAATATCAATATCAATGAAATGTACATGGAAATGGACAGGTTGGTTTATTCTGTAGTAGAGGGGTTGAGTGGCATACATTGCAGAAGGAAGTGAAATGCAGCTGATCCCTGCTTAATGTCTGTCATGCACAATACGTGCTGGATAGCAAATTAATCAAATTCATAAAAATAATAACAAGCTCGAGAAATATTTTGACTTCATGGGGTATTATGATGTGGTTGCATCGTTCTTAATGAAGCATAATGCTTCTAAGGGAGACCGTAAACAAAATGGCCGCGTAGTGGGTACGTTAATATATTTACGGTCGGTAGTTTATAGAAGAGAATAATAGAGTACTGGGTACAACAATGTTGGTTGTCCAAACCATTTTTACTGTTTTGTGCCCCAAGGTTGAAAGTAAATAGTGACTCAGACATTCAAAGTTGGTGATGTTAAGATTAATGTGTAGATATATGATTTTGTGCAATAGAAAAATTAAATGAAGTACCTAAATTAGATGAATGTAAGATTCACAAAGAACACACATTTTATGAAAGCAAGTTGTTTTAACTCTCTTTTTGGCTATTTGTGTCATCCCTTGAACACATATTTGAGGAAAAAAAAAAGGTCACTGACAACTGCGCATTGTTTACCCTTTTGTTAGTCATTTTGCAATTTGCACCAGGAAACACTATTTGTATCGGATTTTATTTTATTTATTTATTTTTATTGTATAGTCCATCCAGTCACACATGTGACATCAGACACATCAAATTCACTACATACTACCTATGTTTCATCAAGTATTAATTTATAAACCATACATCACAAAAAGGAAAAACCAAACCTGCAATATATCACATCACAACAAATAAAAACGGTGTGCAAAAAGTCACACATTAATTTAGTTCAAATATTAGTCTGTTCTTTGACAAGGGTATTCAAATACTTAACATAATAAAAGTATGCACAATGATAAATAACCGATAATAATATCTAGTAAGATATTCATCTACAGAGCTAAAAATGTGTTGCAGTAAAAAAAAATTGTGCTTTCTTTTAAATTCCAGTATCTTTTCTAGTTTATTTAGTTTATTTGGAAATTTATTGTATAATTTTATACCCAAATTTGCAACACTATTTCTAAGAATAATTCTGCAGAATTGCGATATGAAGATGTGATTTATGGCACATACAATGGTTATGGATTTCTTCCTTCAGTTTCTTCTCTTCAGTATTTAACTTTATGCAACATATAACTTCACTTATATATAAACACGGCACTGGGAGTGTATTGCGGTCTCTAAAAAGATACCTACAAGCAACATTTTGGCCCACTTTACTAATTATGCTTATAACTCTTTTTGTGCCTCCCATAAATCCAACCCCTCGTCCGTACCTCGGGGTATCATAGATTCATACTCTACTCTACCCTGAGTTACGTGGGAGGCGGTAACAGTTGTGGAGGGCACACCCTGATGAGGGTTGCTACGACACACGCTGGCTAATGGGGCTCTGGTCTACCCAAGCCAAGGTGGAAGGTATCATGCTGAAGGCTGCATGGCACTGGGGTAGAGATTGCAGTGTCATAAACAATTCCCTTGGGGAACCAGGCCGAACCCCATTGTATGTAGGCCTTCCGTTCATGTGGGGCTCCGTGGATGATGTTTTTTTGTGGGAGGGCTCCTTATTGGGGTTCTGACAGATATAAATGAATGAATAAACCATTGGCTCTGGAGATGAAGCTTCTCTCTCCATAGGGACCCTGCTGGGGAACATAAAGGGGGGGGGGGCTCATTTACCAGGGACTTTGAGGGAAAGGTGTATAAGAAAGCTCTGGAGACAGGTGTCTCTCTCCGTAGGTGCCCGTTGGGAAACCTGGGGAGTCTGTTGACTGGAATTTTAAGAGACAGGTGGAAGGCTCCAGAAAGGAAGCATCTCTCTTTGCTGGAGCTCTGTTAGGAGGGCTCCTTTCTGGGGATCCGGAAGGACATGGGGAGGAGGGCTCAGGGGATGGACATCACTGTCCGTGGGGGCCTTGCTGGGCAATTTAGAAGGGGGCTCGTCTACTGGGGCCTTGCAAAGGCTCTGGAGACGGGCACCTTTCTCCATAGGGACTTTGTTAAGTATCACGGGGGCATTCACCAGGAACTCTTGATAGTTGAAAGGGGGCTCTGGAAACGGGGCATCTCTGTCTATGGGACCTCTGTTAGGGGAACCTGGAGGGGGGGAATCCTTTGCTAGGGTCCCTGAAGGTTATGAAAGGAAGGCTCTGGGGACGAGCATCTCTCTTCATGGGGGCTCAGTTGGGCAACGTGGAGTGGGCTCATCTACCGGGGACTTTGGGATATGATTGAAAGGGGCTCTGGAGGTGGAGTGTCTCTCTTTGTGGGGGCTCTGTGAAGGGAACCTGGAGGGAGGGCTCTCTTGCTGGGGACCCTGAAGGATATGTAGAAAAGGCTCTGGAGACGGGCATCTCTTTCCATAGGAACCCCGTTTCGGGAACCTAGAGGAGGGCTCATCTACCGGGAATTTTGAGAGATGGATGAAAGGGCTCTGGGGATGGAGCGTCTCCCTCTGAAAACGTTCCGTGGAGGGGGCCTCGGGGGTGGGGGAGCTCCTTCACTGAGGATGTTAAAGTCTTCAGATACGGGCATCTCTCTCCATGGGGCCTCTTTCCAGGCGAGGGGGACGCTCGTATACCGGGAACTTGATGAATGAAGGAGGGCTCTAGTGGTGGGGCATCTCTCTGCGAGGGATTCCATGAAGGGGACCTTGAGGGAGGACTCCTTTACTGCGGAACCCAAAAAACCCTGTAAACAGGCCTCTCTCTCCGTAGAGGCCCTGTTGGGGAAACTGCAGGGGGTTTGTTTGCTGGGATTTTTGAGAGAAAAGAAAAGCATATCTGGGTTCCTTTCTTGGACCCAGAGGTCATTAAGATTTTAAGTCTGCGGGCCATCTGAAACTTTAGTAAAGGTACAGGGTTCTCCTGAGTTGATATTAGATTATTGGGCACAAACGGCCAGTCTGTAAGGCCCAGTTGCATCAGGACCGTAAGGGCTCGAACCCAATGTTAATCAAACTCTTTTTGTAATTTAAAAAGCCTTTTGCTTTCAGGCTCACCACTACACCAAGGTCAAATCATGTCTCAGGTGAACATGCATATGTGCAAAGTACTTGCTTCTTAAGATACATGCCTCGTTAGACCCTTCAAAGAATTTATCATATTTACCTTTTTTTTTTTTTTTTTTTTGCTGTGGCGCTGCGACTACGCGGGTCATGGCCTCCTCATTCTTGAGGTTTCTAGATCACACACAACGCACCACAGTCGGTAGGACTCCTCTGGACGAGTGATTAGCTCGTCGCAGAGACCTCTGACAACACACAACACTCACAACAAACATCCATGCCCCCGGTGGGATTCGAACCCACAATCTCAGCAGGCGAGCAGCCGCAGACCCACGCCTTAGACCGCGCGGCCACTGGGACCGGCACCATGTTTATCATGGTCCCCAATAATTTGATCTTTCCAAAAGAACTGATCCGTGTCGTTATGCTCTGTACCCAGAAGAGGTACGGTAACAGAGTCTGACTTAACAAGTATCAAAATCCCCATTTTACTGGAAGTGCATATTATATTGTAGTCTCCCACCATTTACAGTTAAGGGTTGTTATTCTCAGAACTTCTCCTTTTTATTCAAGAAACATTCTACTTCCACAAAGTTCAGAACTGTGGTGTTACTTAGTACTGGAGCTTTGGTATTATTTACACCAATGCTTGAAAGTGTGAGTGTGTGGAGAAAGATGGCTTACTGTCTTTAGGGCCAGATATTTATAATTTATCAGGGCTGGGCTGAATGGCTGATGCCATGTGGGCCAGAAGCTGAATACTTCAGATGTGGGATGACAGTACAATACAGAAAAGGGAATGCATAGTGTTCAGTGTCAAGAGAAAGTAAAATTACACTAAAATTATAAAGTAACTTTAATGGTGCAAAATATACATTTTTAAGATACATGCTTTGATATTCAATGAAAATAATTATATATATTTTGTAATGTTATGTTGGTTTGTAGACAAACTGATGATGGACTATACATGAGCCACTTATATTTGTACAAGTCCCACTGCCACAGGCATGCTGAATAGACTGTGTAAGAATATCTTTATTGTCCACAGTTGGATGATTTAATATTAGAAACCATTGTTTCTTTTATTAATTCCAAAGTGCACTCTGAAAACTTGAACTACATTTTATTATGTCTCACAAAGAAATCATCGGTGGTTTTCTTACAGTCAGGACTGTGTGCTGAAAGAATTTACGTATGAAAACTGAATGTAAGCTCATTCAGCAGGGGATACTTTTAAAATGAATAATAAAATGTAACACGTAAGTCCTCAGTGCACCAATTTCTACAGGATTCTATACTCTGTAGAATATGTCAAATGTATTTTATTTTTTTTTATATTTATTTACTTATTTTTTTGCTGTGGTGCTGTGACCCAACGCGGGTCATGGCCTCCTCATTCCTGAGGTTTCTAGATCACACACGACGATGCACCACAGTCGGTAGGACTCCTCTGGACAAGTGATCAGCTTGTCGCAGAGACCTCTACCTGACAACACATGACATTCACAACAGACAAATATCCATGCCCCTGGTGGGATTCGAACCCACGATCTCGGCAGGCGAGCGGCCGTAGACCTACGCCTTAGACCGCGCGGCCACTGGGACCAGCATGTCAAATGTATGGGGATTCTAAAAAAGAATAAAAGAGGTTTCAGAAATAGCAACACCAAGAATTAAAGAGTCTATCCAGCACAGCAGTGTCATATTATACTAGTGTTAATCAGAAACTGATTACAAGACATGATGAAATTTTTAGAAAAATTCGAGTTCCTCGCAGGATCTTTCCTTGTATAACAGACATTTAACAAAGCTGCCTGTTGCAAGATTTAATTTCCTCCAAGCAGTGTTGGTGAGGATATGAGTCTTCTGGGATGTAATACTGTCACTGGGTGAGTAGTTCCTGACATTCAGAAGGATCACAGTATTTTCATCTTCAGGGTCATGCACTCCTTTGAAATGTCAGTACTAATCAATGACATAGCATTACATTCCTGAAGACTTTTTAATCAAAAGCTGACTGTTCATATTAAGCACCGTTTTTAAGCAGAATACTGATTTCAAAATTTACTTACGTGATTACAGTGTAACAATTCCATAATTACTGCTACACTGAAATTTCGGGACTAATGGGCAGGCATTACTGGGATAAAAACCACTCTGACCTTAAGTAACACCATTACTACTTGTGCAGCACTTGCAGATATACTCAGGTTTCACTAAGTGTATTCTAAAATCAAGCAAAAATATTTCTGGTGATCTTGACAGTGTTACTATACATACTGATAAATTCTACACATTATCTAAAAAAGAAGTATGACAAATCACTATATAATATTGATTAAAATTTGAATACAATGACTGTAGTTAACATGAGAGTCCAACAGAAAGTTACGTATCTCAAATACCAATTCAATTTAAACAAAATGCAGTATGACAGACACTTGTCACCATATGGGACAAATATGGCATTCTGCTTCATCTGTTGCTATACAAATTTGATTTTAATATATGCAGTAAGTCCTCAGATAATGGTGACTGATGATATTTTCATGACAGTGATGCTTTGACATGATAACCTTGAATAAGAGGACGCACGAATCCTGTATGTCTGGTTGCCTGAGAGATCTTTTGTACATGTCATGTCACCCTTCTGGTTCCAAGAAATCACCAATTCCTTCATTCCTTTTAACAATCACACTTTTGGAACTTTAAGTTAGTCACAGGCATGAACATACATTTAAGTAACTTTGGCTGGCATATGTGTGTCATCAAGAAACTCTGCCATTTCAGAAGCATCATTCCTGTGTTTACACAACAAATACTGTTTTTGTATTCTTATAATACTTACTTACTTGTAATCAATGTTACAGCACTAAAAAGAAGGATCAGTGATAGGCAAAATGTCGAGAAGAGTCAAAGGAACTCCTCTGCTGTGTAAATAATGGTCCGAAAATATTTTGGACAGTGTCCAGGAAAGTAACTCCAACTTGTAACCTGTGGCAATACAGTCCAGATAACAATGCACTTTGCCGGAAAGCATTAATATCACTATCTGAGGACTTCTATATTCTACTTTTTCTGGTCAAAATTGCACTGGGACAGTTTTTTTTCCCAAGGGCTTCGGTTTTCCTCTGTCAGTACCACTGAACCAAAGGTTACTTCTCATATTTCATTATATTCCATCAATGGTGCATAATCCTGGCAACTGAAAGTGTCATAAAATGAACCCCCTCCCTTCTCACTCTACCCTCTCCACATAATACTATTAATTCCTACATTAAAGATTAACAAGAGTAAAATTATATTTAGCATGTTAACACATAATTTTCTTAAATTACATGTTATATACAAAATATTCTTTAAATTTTTAATGTAATACAAGAAAATAATAAATTATATAATAAACAGATTTTAAGTTGTGACTTGTGACATTAATGCATAACTATGTACCTTCCAATCACATCTTAGGATGCTTTACATTTTATACATATTCCGAAACCTTACTGCCTTATGAAATGACGAACAACACAGCAAATTTATTTGTGAAGGCAGTGTTACTACTGTACAGCTCTTAAACAGTTTGGATGTACTTAACAGTAAAACGTAATAAAGGAAAAACTCACACCAAGTTATGATGATGTACAAACAGGAAATGATGCACAATCATTCTTTATGTGAAACACGGCTGTTCTGATGTATGAAATTGGGCATCTGCTAATGCTGGTAATCATAATCTGAAGTTTTTCTTGGTACAGGAATGATAAGTTTTTGTTAAAAATTTGGAAAAAACACACACACAATGGAAACCCATTACACTGGTGAACAAAAACAATGGGAGCACCAACACAATTTGAAAACCCATAGAAACTTTCATATCTTGGCCGTATCTGTAAATATACACAACTATGTTAAATGATGAATGTCTACAACAGCCACATTTTTTCCCTCTGATTAACAGGCATAAAAATTTGAAACAACTGAGTCTGATCATCTTGTATGCTTCCAACAGAGAATGTAATTACTGATTTCTGTGTATGAGAGAGACTTTTGACTTGATACACGTTCACAACAATGTACCATTTTAGACCGTCTGGAACATGTGGAAAATAAAATGTTTTTCTGTGCACGTTAAGTTGTTAGCAGTGTTGCTGGAAACTCTGTTCCGTGTAACATTTTTCTGTGTGTTGGTGAGACTTTTGACTGACACATGTTTAGGGCAATGCACTTTCTGGAAAATGCT
>Ga0268261_10003888_pt1 | contig 11079 bp, 7 predicted proteins | sample TergutNc150P1_FD_190353 | JGI IMG/M metagenome (GOLD analysis project Ga0268261, IMG submission 190353) | Nasutitermes corniger P1 segment gut microbial community from laboratory colony in Florida, USA - Nc150 P1 (SPAdes) (version 2) | ecosystem: Host-associated > Arthropoda: Insects > Digestive...
AGAGGAGTCCTACCGACTGTGCTGCGCCGTTGTGTGTGATCTAGAAACATCAAGAATAGGTGCTCCATATATATATATATATATATATATATATATGACATTAGTAGCCTAAGGGTTAATATTAGCAAATGCATTCATCATGAAATTCTGACCATGGACTTTCGGAGAAGGAAACCAAACAACTACTACTGTATTTTATGAGAAGAATTTTCAACGTATCCTTGTGCATATAATACCTGGAGAGACTCCAGGGCTTCTTCCAATTGTTTCTCCGCAATCTGTTTCAACTTCATGAGCTCCTCAACCTGCTGATGCAGAAGCTCAACATCTTCTTGTAGCCTGCGGATTTCATGCTTGGCTCCTTCAAATTCAACCTGAAACAAATATTGCAATATCACTTTCATATATAAAGAACTGCCAAACAAAACATGATTACATGAGAGTAAAAACATAACGTGCAAACCTGTGATGATTTCAAAACTGAAACTTGTTTCTGAAGACTAATGTTTTCTTCTTCCAGTTCAGAATAATCCGAGATAAGACGAGTCTCTCGGAACTTAATCTCACGCAGTTCTGATCGAAGATTCTTTCTTTCAAGCTCCTTTTCTTCCTTATATTTGTCCAAGTCACAGTTTTCCTGTAATACTCTGTCCCGCTCATTTACTACTCGTTCCAGTTCTTGGCGGAGCTAAAATCGTATAAAAAAAGCCAGTAAAAAATTAGCACATATAAAGGGAAATGGCAGTTCATCATTCACATTCTACAAATTCTTACTTGTCTTGTCTCATTTTCCAACTCCAGAATCTGTGAGTTAAGGGAGGTCTCACGGGCAGCAGACTCTGACAAGAGCGACTCTTCTTGTTCAATCCCAGTCTTCGTTGTCACTTTGTGAGTTGTCTGGAACTTTGCTAAAGCCTTCAATTATGAAAAAAATTAAACAAGTACATTAACAGCTTATACTGTAAGAACCCTAAAGATGGAGGCAACAGTTTTCCGCAAACATCCAACTATGTATCACATCCCAGAAGACAGTATTTCTTATAGTTACCTCCATGACCTCACACTTCACAATTCATAATAAAGTCTTTCATTTCTGACACTCCATAGTCTGGTAGTAGGACAATACCAACATTTCAGAGGAGAAAGCTGCCAGACATTCCTAAAACTTGTTGGTACCTACCTACCAGACTACTCATCATCACAGTTCTGAAGATGAAGGTATGAAGGTGTATTGCCATAAAACCTCAGATCATAGACGACTAACAGTTTCCTCACTTCTAATATTCATGATGTTATAAGGATGAATATTTACAGCCAATGAAAGTCATCTCACAAAGTGCTAGCACATGTACATTCTCTTCATTGCAAGATAGTAAGTAATGTCAGGGCTTCAAAAATGTTGTTTTCTGCTGAAAAGCATAGATCCACAACAGTAATTATAATTAACAACTTCTTTTCCAGCTTTTCTCATTTCCTAAAACCTGACGTTAATATATTGGCAATACCTCACCAGCTATTTTCCTTTATGTCAATCATGGAATGGTAAGACACTGTGTAGTAATGTTTTCATAGGGGTATACAAGCTGAATACAGTACTTTTAAAAATCACCCACATTTCCATTATGAAATCCTACTGTTAGGGCCTCTTTTCATTAATTTTAGATAGCCAAATGACCACATACAAAACACCCCCATATTCCCAACTATTTAGACAGACAGCAACTATATTTCGCGTTACTATTAATACCTGTCCATTCTTCAACATTCAAACAATATGACACAAGAACCAGGACAGTGTAAACTATTTTTATCAACAAATTCCTCATCAATTTGTATGAGTTACACTGCACTCAGCACTATTCAGTTTCTGGACTTTGTCCACCATCTTATATTAAAAAAAGTAACACAATGTTTTGAGAAGTGGATCCATTGCTACCTCACCTAGAAAGGTGGAGAGGCATGTACTCAACTGTTTCTGACAGAAGCTATTTTTAATCACTGGATAACCATGCCAGTTAACAGCCTCTATATGTTTTATGAAGGTTTAATATTTGACCCAATTCAACAGGTGTCTCCCCACCCTTTTAATTGAGGGTAGGATCAGATACAGGTCAAGAGACACAGTGTACCTTTACTGAATATGACACAATGCATAAGGTCCAATAAATGAGTAGTCCCAAATACTGCAAGTTGTTTAACAGATAATAACCAGTACAGTGCAGTGAGAAGAGTATCACAGGTGACGAGTGGCAAAATGAGAGATCTGCACTGATTCTACAGTTTCAAAGAAAAAACACAAGCATGACCGCTTGAAAGTAACTTCTTTAAATACCTCTGCAACAAGTTATTAAACAATACCACAGATATAACTAACAGAAAACCCTTCCGATAGCCGTTAATAGTAATAGCAAGGGAAGTAAGTGATGAAGTGTATTTACACCTGTTACAAAATGTCTGACGAATATACATTTTTTCAATATTCTGGAATCTTGAACCTCTCTTTTCACAATATGAACACGAACACAACTGCATATTGCAATTCAACTCTTTCCATGACGAATTCCATATTCAATCCTACTTGAGCGGATGATGGTTCTGTGAATGTATATGTATGCACGTAATTAGGTTAATAGCTGTATAAACGCTACACTTTACTTTTCATAAACTTAGGACCTCACACACACTTCTTAGTAATTACCCAATTCGATTTACTAACCTCTTGTGTAATTTCAAGTTCATGTTTTGAATTCTCGTACAACGTTTCCAGTTCTTCACATTTTAACACCAGGCCGTCCTTCTCTTCCAGAAGAACCAAGCCGTAATGGGCTGACTGAATTTTTTCACTAACAGCTTGGTCCAATTCACGGCTTAAACGTTCTACTTCTCTCTTCAGCTCCTCCAAAGTCGCCTCTTGCAGATTGCATGATCCAGTAGATGCCATGTTTATCGTCTTTGTTTTATTACGGCTACCTAACAACAATAACTGTGCCCGACTGCCTATGACTCCAAAACATCCATTGTGTCATATTCACACTAATCTCAACTGTCCCAGCACACGCTTATAAAAATTTAAATGAAAACAAATTGTGATAACTTGACATGCCTAACAGACATGATCAAAAACGAAGATGACTGCCCTGTAGCCCGGAAGTTCATACCGGTTATGTTAACAAAGTAAATCATTGACTAACTACTGTTCACGTTGATTAAATGATTTGCTCCAGCTAAGATAAAGATGGTATAAAAATAATAGATGCGATATTTACATACGTCAAGACAAGATATTGGTTCAGTTAAGATACAATAACAATTGATCATGGTGTACGTTGTAAATTTGGAGCGAAGTGTGGTTAATGTAGTCGAAGGTGTATTGTGCAAACTACAGAGTACTATTAGTGTACTAGTGCAGACCACAGATGACTGTGGATTTTACAGAAATTTAATTTTAAACCCCCTTCAGTAAGGTAAAGGTAATGGTAGTGACTGCTGCTTCATTTCGGCACCGGTGACAATTACATGAAGTTATCGTCCACTTCTCCTTATTGCAGAGGGTCTGTGTAAATGTTCGGATAGTTCTCCTGTTGAATTGTAAGAAGTGGTATGAATATGCTGCATGCCTAAATGTTCAGTGAGAACTGAAACAGTCTTCTGGATATTCCCCTGTTTTCTGCCACTTCTTGTACCTCACCATCTGAATGCACAAAGGAGTTGACTGTTGATTTGTTCGTCAGGTAGTGACGTTGGAAGGCAGCCAGAACAATGGTGTCTCCCATAAATCTTGACCGCTTTCGTGATATTTGACATTCACACATTGTTTATCAACTTAATGCCTTATCACGAAATGCCACTTTTAACAAATCATACCTTTCCATAGCAGCTTTACCAGTTTTGTAAAAAATTCACACAGATTTTCAATTCTGTTCCTGAAATAAAAAATTGCCAATGCACAATTTTTTCATATGAATTACTTGTTTTTATTCTGTCACAAAACATCATTGCATATAAGATAGTAACAGGATCCAGACAGTCTACCTAACCACAGCCAATCTTCATGTGATACCTGAATGGTTTGAAAGGGAGACTGAGCACCCAGTTCAAAGACTCTTTGAAGTCATAGTAGACACAAAACTACAGGAATGGAAATGGAGAGTAGCTTCTGGAATACATTTAGAAAGTTGGTCTTCATTAACATTTTATTACATGCTGCTGATGGGTTTCAAAACTTGAAATGTGACCAATACAATTGTACAAATTACTGTTCAGTTCCACAATCATTCTTCATGAGCAGATGGTTAGTCACCCACCTGGTCAAGAAATTCCCTGCCTTGTATAGAACCTGAGGAGTAGTTGTCATGTTTGTAAAAACTTGTCACTATATCCTTTCCTGAGATCATTTCATCCACTCCATACTTGCATACAGAACAGCTGTAAGATCCCCTATAGTATTCTTTCACTTAAGTTTAGGTTTCTAAAGTGACTTCCTGCATGCATATTGTATGGCTAAAAATATTGTAAGTATTATTCACTTCCACTATGGCCGCTGTATGTTCCAATCTTCTGGCTTGATCATCCTAAGAATATTTGATAAGAGTGATATGAAGCTCCTCATTATGGTAGTTTCTTTAGCCTCCTGTTATACAATCTGCTAAGTCCAAATGCTATCCTGATTACCAGTTCTGAGACACATTCCTACTGTTCAGTCTTCAGTGGTAGCCATAAAATATACAAATTATTGAATATATATAATACTGTTTATATATACTGGAAGATAAAATATATAAATATTTACAAATATGTTTGCTGCATCTACAAGAACAATCATGTCCCTGCAAGAAAACATAAAAATTATTTTCATTCCACACATCATACGTACAGAAGCAACTTGCAATTTAAAACATTTGATTTCTGCCATCATGAAAATAATGCTCTGCATTTAACTCTTTGACATTACTGCAAAAAATGTATCTTTCTGTGCTCAACTGATCTCATTCTTAGGCACATTCACATGGTCATGAAAAGCTTCATGTCCATTCATTCATCTGTCCACTTAAATCAGTGCAGCTCCCACAACAGATTTCCATAGAATTTGATACTGGGGACTTACATGAGCAACTCTCCAGAAAACTCCAAATTTGGTTAAAAATATCAAGCACTTTACATGAGATGTAAATATATTTTATTGTTGTCAGCTGCATTAAATGGCCATAAAAGTGCTCTGTTGCGTGAAATGGTATCAGACTGTTAGGATAGCCGAGGAGGAAGAAATGTTACACAGATGCGTTACAAGGTTACATTTATATGTTCATTGCTTATCTTGTTAATTTTGATTTCAGATTCTGAGTTTTGGCATTACTTCAACAAAGGTGTACATTATAAATTACTGTATTATCATATTAGTCACACATATGGGCTCCTGTTTAACCTCATCCAAAGTTAAGTGGTGTCTATTTGAGATCTGCACAACAATTGGACCAGTTTTTCAAAATAAATTGCTATAATCATGGACTGTTTCTTCTGTTAGTAAAATGAAAAGATAATAATGGTGATGATGACAATTCCAGTATCGTGTAGTCACGAACAGATCCTACACTACCAATTGTTTATCTAACCGTAGGAAATCATTAGCCAAAATGTTACGAATAAATGGGCTTCTTTATGCTGCATTTATTCTATTAGTTGCTACAATTCTCTTGAATTGGTTGTACAGTATTTTGCTTTCAGTACCTTACTGTACCAGTACTGCCACAACTGTGTGACTTTCTTCAATAACTTCTGCCCAAATTCAAATTGTTCTCAGTATTATATGCAAAAATAAATATCAAATATGCACATAAATAGAGGCGATAAAGAATAAAAGAGTAGAAAGCAAAAGAAAGGCAAGGTTTAAGAAACATGGCGGTATAAAAATAAGACAACAGACAAATGGAAGTAAATAAAAAATGGTTGTTATAGTGAGATTCATGACAAACGCAAGCTTCAGGAATGAAATCTTGATTATCTTTGATGATAAAAATTACTAAGGCCCGATACAAAAGAATGAATTTCAGAGTTACAAGACCTTTTACATGAATACACAAGAAATTAACATTTTTATGTCTTAACTGATGATGTGCACATGTAGTCATGTTTGAAGTTCCAGTTTTTTTTTAACATACACCATACCAACATGAGTTCCAGGAAGGGAGGTATCTAAAAAAATCACAGTTGAAATTTACATAACTTGATTTTAATGACTGACTCAAGAGTAGTCAAGTAAGCAGAATAACAACAACTGAGGAACTCCGTAGAATTCCAATATTCACAGACTGCAAGCTCTGGTACCTTGTATATTATACAGAATTCTGGTGAAAGTGGGTTAAAAGGTGTAATCTTTCAACTGATTATAAATGATGCAACTCAATAACAACAAAAAATATTCATCTCTAAACCTGCTTTTTAATTCCATTCCACTACCCATGTTGAAGTGCAGCAAATGACAACACACACAATCATACAACACACCCTCAGCATCGATTCTGAAACATTCTGTAGGCAGAATGGAGGTATATAGCACACTTTAAGTTCAGTATAGTTGACAATACATTTCTGGTTTATTTTGGTTCATAATCCAAACTCATTCACTTATTTAAAAAAAATGCAAATCATTAATAATAATAATAGTAATAATAAGTATAACCAGCTTCACCAAATTACACACCACATTTTCAACACAGAAACACTGTTTTAAAAATATTTTAATTAACATTACACAATCCAAACTTTTGCATTTAATTCTGACATGTTTCGTTTTCAGTACAATGCTGAAAGGTTTTGGAGGGGTGAAATTCTTGTCTTTCTACAGTATCATGGTATAGGTAACCTAAGGTTCTTCCAGGTTACCTCTCTTGTTTTCTCAGGCACTATCCTTGAAAAATGGAGAATGTCAGAGGTTAAGTGGCCTATATCACAGTTAAAACCAATAATATTTAACAGATTTACTCCTTAACATTTCACAGCTTGACAGTCAGTGCAACAACGCAACAAATCAAACCACATCAATATAAAGAAGAATATGAAAATATTGTAACTACAAGGTTCAACCTGCTATGGCAAATTGTAAAATTGTAAAATCTGGTATGGCAAGGTTTCATGGTTAACTGTACATGTAATCAGCAATACAGATGCTTCCCGACAAAAACCACGTTTGCCACATGTTGAAGAGAAGCCATCTAACATAAACACATAATTCCTGCTATTGAAGGGTAGTGCCCAAAAGTCAGTGTAGTATAAAAAGAAAAGCTATATGAACCAAACATTCATATTTACCACATATAAAATACAGGCTGACAAATCACATAACTGTATCTTTAAAAAAATCTATAGACAATGCGGGAAGGAAGTCAGTTCTGTACAATTATCTACAATATAGTTACAGTATTTCAAGGACTGCTTCAATAAAATGTTACATTCCTAGAAAAGGCAGGATTATGCACAGAATGACAATGTAGAGGAAGTCTATTTGAGGTGGAAGTGGAATAAATGTTACTGATTGTCGAGGTCAAAGAGAGAAGAATTAGGACTTACAACAAAAGGAAAACAAATGTACATCACAGGACTGGCATCAGATCTAGGAAATAATGCCTTCATGTGGTCACAGAGGAATCAGGTCTATGAGGTTACCTGTGGGTTGTGTCATGGTATCAGGGAAGAAGGATACAAGCTGGTCAAACAGTTGTGAACGCTGATGGTGACAGTCCACATCCTCATCCTCACTCCCTTCCACTAGAGTTTTGCCACTGTCTTCCTGCTCTCGAAATAATACTGATGTCAACAACTGAAACTAATAACAAAGTTATGTCAGAAACTGAAACCCGATATAACTGTTATAGTTAGTCTAAGTTTTATGAGGTGTTAAAGTTATACATTTGATAGATAGGATAGATTTGTTTAAAATGAGTAATTTTAGTTTCGGGCGGAATGGCGATTGTAACGGATTTGTATAGCAGCTTAGAGGGATAGAGTCAGTGACAGAGAGATGGAGAGAGAAGACCTGTAAGACACAAGATTATGGTAGTCACAATACAGGAACAGCATTACGTAAGTGAGCCAATAGAAACAAAGTATTTAAAATTCTGACTGTTGATTCTATTAGGGAGTAGTGGAATTTAACAGTTAGCCAATTGGAAAGAGTAAGAATATTTAAGAGGGGATGGATTTGAAACTGTGTGAGTTTGAAATCTTAACGTAAGCAAGTAGTCTGTTTTCTACCCAGGATGTGATAGGTCATGCTTAAATTACACTAAGGCTAATGGTGCATAGATTTTCAATGGCGCATCCATACACACAAACATCTGTAAACTTTAATAATCTGGGGATATAATACAAAGAAAATTTTATGGTGTACAGATGTTTATGAAATTACTGTTTTGCTACTTGGAACACTTAGATTCCCTGAGATTAGGACATGAGAAATGACTGATGAGCTGAGGTGGGTTATATCAGTATAGTTGAATTTCTTTAATCTGGCAGCCACAAGACAAGACAGGTGCTGATCTAGGCACAAGACAAGACAGGTGCTGATCTAGGCACAAGACAAGACAGGTGCTGATCTATCAAATATTCTGGATTATCAGACAGTACCCATACTGACCTAAGTTATTACAGGTAAGTTTTTGTTACTGCTCTCAGACAATTTGCACTTGTCACTTACTTTTATTTCAACATAAAAAAGACTTGGCTTTTCCAATTACCACAGGCCCAGTCACAGATTGTCCACTTATAACAGTACATTGTACAGTTGTGCTAATTTAGGCTCTTCCAATGTCAATCACTCGTAAAGGTACTTCACACTTTCATTTTATGCCAAACACAATTGAAATTGGTAAATCCATTTCTTTATGTCGTAGATAATTGGCAATCCAATGTCATATTAAGCCATAACCTCTTGTCAGGTTTCACCATTTTCAAGCCTCCTAATTATTTCAAGTTTCTGAGAAGCCCTTAAAGTTACATGATTCATCTTGCCGGCAGTATCGCGTATACTCATGTGTGTGTCTGTTGAAAACATGATAATAGCTCAATGGGCTTAATAAGGTCCAGACAACCCAAGGTAAAGTCATGTAATCAGTATGCACACAGGAAGTGACAGATGGCAGAACTTGCAGTCTTGGAACTACCTGCCTCAATGCTGAATTATCAGGTGCTATATTAAAGGAATTGTACTGTATATGAAATTCACAAGGTTCAACTTAATTTGATTAGTCCGCTGGAAAGACAAAATTTGAATCAGCAAACATGCATATCAATAGCAGAACTTGATTCCATGATCCCAGTGTAGAGATGCTCCAAGAATATGTCCACATTTAATTCTGTGGCCACTTATTTCAGCTTGCAAAACAAATTAAATAAATACTATCGCCTCCTAACACATGTTTTTGTTTAGGGTTCTGGGTGGCCACATATTGTTTTGCAGTACTATCACATCATTTGCTTCAAAAGTCTGCAGAAAAACAAACACAATAAAAGAAAGGAGTATAGTCAGCCTATCGATTGGAATCCATATCAAGTAGGAATGCTGGGAAGCTTGGTGCCCAATTACAGGTATATCCTGCATCCAAAGTTCATTATGTTTATGCAGGTAGGTAGATTTGAAATGTCCCTGCGCTCTGGAATACACGATGATGCGTGGGCACACAAGCCACAATGACTAATGCGTTGTGACCACTACGAAATGAATGAAGCTATGGGCACTTCAGTTATATTTTATTAGTTACAGTACAGCCTATCTCGTGAAAGGTACTCGGTTATCACAAATCACCCACTTGCATTACCGATGAAGTATGTCATGGGAAAAATGTTCCTAAAAGTGTGTTGAAAATATTCCATATTAAAAATGCTACGTAATAATGTTACTCCCTACAAGAAGAACAGGATGGTAGGGCACAGACTGGCTTCATCTGGCTCTGGACATGGGACCTGGTAAACACTGTAATGAACTCTTCCACGATAGCATCAGACAACAGTACGGGTACGTACATTGTTCATTATTCTATAGAACTTATTAAATTTTCTGCAGAATATACATTATTCAACAATTGTAATTTTAATCTAGTCTACTACTCTTTATTGGTAAATCTAACTCTATCTATTACAGTGTAACGGTTACCAGATGCTGTAGTTACAGTTGTTTTGTGCTCCTGACGGTGGGTGATGGTAATGCCCAAAACATGTAGAGCAGTGTCAGATAGAAATAAACTCTGTGAATTGTGTATCTGGTTGGAATTATAAGCAACAGAATACTGTAATGAACCTTTGGGTTATATAAAATGTGATGAACATCTTTACTACCTAAGGAATTACTAGCTTCTCATGGACTCTGTTGCATGGATGCTGAGGCATAAGACGCAGATGAAATGAAGACACAGAACATGGAATTAAAAAGCTACAGAATAAAGAGCAAAATGAACACCAAGGAGATCATGTGAAAAAAAGTTTCAAGCTGCTATGGACACTAAGATACCTAATCCTTATATGTTTCTAACCTCTGAATTAACCAAGCTAAAACAAAGTACACAACAGTAAGGTGTTAAGACTTACTTCCTTTGTTTGTTCAGGATCATTATGATCTATTATTTCTGACAGAGATGTCTGCAGGTAATGTAATGCATTCATCTGGTTTTTTGCAGCTAATTCTTCAAACCTGTCAAAATGTAAAGAAGAAAAGATATTAAACAGCATCAACACATCTGTTCTTCCTTCATCCTTTCTTGGCCGAAGACAACTGTTTCCTCATTTTGCCAGTGGCATTTTGTATATTGGAATCATATCTGGTCACAACTATTGTATTTGCTCATAAAAAAAAGGTTTCAGGAGAATACCTACAAAGAACATGCGTAACCCTTAGGCGACTAATGTCATATATATATGGAGCACCCACTCTTGATGTTTCTAGATCACACACGACGACGCAGCACGGTCGGTAGGACTCCTCTGGACGAGTGATCAGCTCGTCGCAGAGACCTCTACCTGACAACACACGACACTCACGACAGACAAATATCCATGCCCCCGGTGGGATTCGAACCCACGATCTCAGCAGGC
>Ga0268261_10003889_pt1 | contig 11077 bp, 2 predicted proteins | sample TergutNc150P1_FD_190353 | JGI IMG/M metagenome (GOLD analysis project Ga0268261, IMG submission 190353) | Nasutitermes corniger P1 segment gut microbial community from laboratory colony in Florida, USA - Nc150 P1 (SPAdes) (version 2) | ecosystem: Host-associated > Arthropoda: Insects > Digestive...
AGGAGTCCTACCGACTGTGCTGCGTCGTTGTGTGTGATCTAGAAACATCAAGAATAGGTGCTCCATATATATACAACGTTAGGCTCCTAAGGGTTAACAGTTGTCCAGGCTCCAGCTTTCGAATGCCCTAACGGCACTCACACATTCCTGCTGTTTTCCCTAGTTACGTCATTTAGAGCCAAAGAAGTTAGCTCAATTAAGCTATATCAGGGTTTGAACGTGAACTGCCGGTTCATTTCAGGAACTGAACCTGAAAGGCCGTTGATAATATCGGTGGTCAATATGTAATGGGGGTAGCTTTCGTAAACCAAAGTTCTCATGTTGGTATTTTTAATACCTTTTGCACAGTAGACTGGTAGACTGGTATCGCGGTTACGGGACTACCACCCCGTCGCACCTAGGCCGTAAGCTAGCAGGCCCTTTGTGCACCGCCTTTAGTTCCGCCCGTCAACCCAGAGGCGCTCCACGTCAAGCGACATGAGAGCCCTCGGGTAGCGAGGAACGGAAATGGGCGAGAAATGGCCGACAAATTTCGCCTGAAAAACCCGACTCCCACGTAGTTTCCAGGGGTCTTTAACATGCCGCAAATCTGCGACATGGGACAGACGGCTTTACTTACCCTCCGAAGGAAGGCGTGCTAAGGATTTTTAGCCCGAAAAATCCGACGGCTTTGGCCGGGTTTGAACCCGCAATCTTGGGTACAAGAGGCCAGCACGCTAACCACTAGACCACCGAAGCCGCTCTTTTGCACAGTAACTATAAATTTTATCCTGCAAGTAACACCTTGTACCAAGTCGTTCTTGTTATTTACTTTGAAATGTGTAAAATTCTATAAGAGTCAGTGTTTCGAACAGAGTGGCAGCAGCAGAAGGTGTCAATTTTAAAGGAAGACAATGTTTTGCTGTTATTATGTTCGATGTAAATATTCCGAAATAACGCGAAGCTTTAAACACAGCCACACTCCGTCTGTATACAACAATATAACTACACACTACGTACATACAACACAGCGTTAACGCAGTCAGTCTCGGTATTTCGACCAATACCGCTTATCACCGTCCGGTTAATGCCATGTATGCACTGTCACTTCACACACTTCACCTACATTAGCTTTATATCATCATGGACAGCGGTTTGTTAAGACGTGTCAGAATCACCTAAAATTATTTAAAATATTATACAGGTATTACATATTGTTATACAGAAAATTGGTTTTTAGTGACACAGTTTTTCCCATATTAAGATACAGTACTTTTTCCCTGCAGAATGTGTAATATCAGCGTTCATTACCACTTATTGTGGTGCTGATGGCCTTAGTATATATAATTAGATTCTAATTTCTGCTTTTTGTCGTTCTTGAATGCATATGACTAAATAAATTGCAGTTTCCTAAATTCGTTCCACCCGTAAGTTGCTAACAACGCTCTTCCCTGAAAATGCTCTTCAGTACAACAAAACTTAAGGCGTACTCGGAGACGCTTTTGGTTAAGGCACAGCGGTACCAACCGTAATGTCGCAGGGTGAATTCCAGATGGTGTCATTGGAATTTTTCATTCACAAAAAATTATTCCGTCCGCATGACTCTAATGTCCAGAAAGTGCCAACAGAAGTGAGTACCAGGATTATCTTCTGAGGCTAAAGGTGGCATTTGCTGCTTGTTGACTTGCTGCCAATTTTTCCCTAACTTTTGCAACCACCAGATATCTATCGGCAAAACAGTCAGCTCCCGTAACAGATCGTACATTGATTATACTAGAAGGCTTTCTCCTGTCTATCATAATGCGATCAAACTTGTCGTGTGTCTTCCCATCAGGAGTGGTCCAGATGTACTTATGAAAGTTTCGGTGCGAGAACATCGTGCCCTTAACAACTAGACTTTTTGATGGGGCAAAGTTTACTATTCTATCAACTTTATCATTATTCTCCTCATGTACACTCTCATTCCCAGTTGTCGGTTTAAAAATATTCTCTGCTAACAGAATTTTGATATGGTAGTAAGGAAAATGATCGAAAACCCGCTATAATTTCTTATTAAATTGTCTTTTGAATCATCACTTTTCTCATCACTTGGTGCAAACCATTCAAAACAATTATATTACATCAGCGACCTCTCATTACTAATATAACACCCTTCTGTAACAAACTCTACTCTTTTAACTGCTCATATTATTCTGTGGTGTAGAAAAATCCTGTTCCCAATTGATGATTTTCATTTAATTTTCTACAGACAAAATTACAATCCCCTGCTCTCACCGTGTCCTCTCTGTCCCACCTAACCTCCCGTACGCGCACTAAATTTAATTTGTTGTAACAAATAGGCACTTGGTTTAAGAAATAATTGTTTATTGACACTAGAGATAAAACAAAACAGCAATTAACAGAGACCACCACCAGAATTTAAAAAATCAGTCTCAAAAGATAACTCTGCACTCATATATTCATTACTCCGGGCTCATAGTCCTGACACCAGTCTCGAACACGGTACTTTACATATTCGCTTCACCACTACGCAACGCCCTATGCAGTTGAGCAGTTACGATCTCCTTTCACTCTATCGTCCACACTCGCTATCCGCAAAACACTGATTTGCTGCGAGAAGAAGGCTGTCCAATTCTTGCCGTTCGCTGGCCTCACGTATATAGCACTTACAGCATTTCTCCAACCTTCTACACTATTCCAGGCAACGATGGATAACCTTACAATGTTCCGTCCTTTCCGCGTACGGGAAGGTTATGGCAGCGTTTACGTCAGAAGCTTCACGTGTCATCACACTACTAGGCGCTGATGCTTTCGGTTACAATATCTTGCTAATTTCCCGGCTGCTACTGTAAGTGAACCTGCCCTATACAGGCTGCTAACATTGCATGTACCGAATTTGAAGTCCCTTTCTATTGCTTAGGTTTACCAAAGGATCACTCTGTTCCGAGATCTTTTTGAACGGTTCGTAAAACGATACGTTTTTACTGTGAGGATTTGTTAGCACCTCGCCCAACCCCCAAGCTGGAGAACCACCCCCTATCTGTTGTCCGCGATTCTCTTTTCAATATTCTCCATTTACCCTCCAAATTGGAGGCCGTTCCTCCATCCTCCACCTGAGGACGCGCCATGCCATAATGACAGGAACCCACTTATCATGGAATGTTCGATAACAAGGCTAGCAACCCACTTAGAATATGTAATATGTTTGTTTGCACTGCAACACTGGTTATGCGAACGTACCTCAGTGTTACGTTTATGTGTACAGTGTCTCTCTTTTTATAATTATATGGAACGGTTTGCTACGACGTGTTAAAATTTAACATTCCATAAAATATTATACCGATATGATGTGTACAGGCTATGTTTTGTACTGACAGCGTTCTTCACTTTCTGTGGAATGTTGTATGTATTGTGTGTGGTTCTGGGTGTCGTAGGCAATACAACACTGTCTGTGACTGACGGTGGTAGTGGTTGTGGTGATTGTAGTGCTGATGTTGGCAGCAGTAGTGGCAGTATCTGTGTTCCGCATATACTTTTTGTATTTACTTGTGTGCTCACTGCGTGCTCATGACGGAGATTCCTGTTTGCTAAAATCCTTGCCATTTATATATTACTAGCAGCGCGCATTCAAAAATTGCTCTTCACCCTAATAAAACATCAAGCGCGATCAATGGTTAACAACTGTCTATTCAGTTTAGGTCATTAATAGCATTATACTAATATCTAGTATTTTATATACACAATATACATTATTTTAAAAACACCATTATTAAAGGTTAAATCAGATATCACAACAGTATGTGCTTTACAATAGTTCGCTACATGTTGCGACCTATAAGGTCATCAGGAGAAAACCAAACAAAATATACAGGGAAGGCACCGAAATCGCTTCCTTTTAGGTCGAAATATGTAGCGAGGTATTGTAGATACAAATGTTGTTTTAGAATAGGAAGACAGTGGTGATGACTGGATTATCCTTTATAGAAAATTAAATTATAACAGAATTGGATATCGTCAGTGAAATTTTAATAATATCGTTACAAGAAATAAGATGATAATTCTATTATGAATAAACTTGGTCAGAGGGGGCTGGGTATATCACGAGAAGCCTAAAACAGGACATCCTGTCCACAGTTCACATTAGGACATAGTACAACTGATAGCTGTGCAGATCCCACCATTCCGACAGATATCTTCACGTTTCTTGCAGACACTGGCCGACGGAGACAGGGTGGCAATGCATCAGATGAATAGTCACCCCCAGCAAAACGACAGCAGAAAATTCAAACAATACCAAAGAAGTCGGGTGTTGCACATGACGGGGGGCAACAGTTCGAGATTAAAATGGCGGCTGTCATTGGACTGCGGGGAATGGCAAGGCGCGACGACTTCATACTGTCAACCAACAAAGCAGGCTCCGGTAATTTTGATGACATCCAGTATACAAAAGGCAAAACGCGGTACTATCTGCAGCTGAAACACACCGATAATCCGGATAATACCAAACTGGTGCACTCGGATCTGGTGCCACTTCTAAACCAATGCTTCGAGTCGTGCTGCAGTATCATTCAGGAGCCCACCTTCAAGGAACTTGAAAGTGCGGAGTTCATAATTTACACAAACAAACAACTAGGACCAAAATTGTTAGAGCATAACAGGCGGCCGAGAGTGATAGACGTGATCTTGAAAACATGCGATACAGGAGAAGTATTTAACTTCACTCCAGACTGGAACAAAGAAACTAACGTCTATACACTCGTAAAGAACAAAGTAATGGAAAGTAAAGAATTCAGCAGCTTAAGCCTTCAAGAACGGGATTTTAAGCTCAAAATGATTGGCAAATTCTTGAAGAAGCTGATAATGGTCACTGGTCAAAAGGAGCACAAAGAAATTGACAATGTGATTATTGAGGAAATTAGAAACCTAGATGAAGGAACCGTTGAACATAAAGAGTATGTAACTGTTGAACAAGAAGAGTATGAACGGGAGTTACCTCATTTCCTAACGCCGTTACATCTTTGGTGGAGGAAGAAGAAAGAAGAGAAAGAACCAATGACACCAGAAACCCTAAAAAAGTGGTTGCAGGAAGCCAAGACTAAAGCTTGTGCTTCGTTTGTCAGAAGTTTGTTTGACAACTGCAAGCAGAAGATTTTCAGAACAGGAATTACGTTTTCGAAAAGAGAAATCTCACGGCTCCACGCCGAACTATCCAACGAACGTGCTGTTCACTTGAGGTCAGATGCACTCAGTCTCGGCAGTATCCTGCTGCTGGACTGTCTGAAAACATCAAAATGCATCTTCGTTACATTCGAATCACTGCAGAGTAACACAATGTTGCCGCTGCACGCTTGGCTTGGAGGAGACTGGGAATGGCTTATTGTGTTCTGTGATTCAACGGTTCAGCAAAGTGACATTTCAGACACATGCATAAAAATTTATGAAATTATTAAAGCTAACCATTCGACGAAACGTGCAATAATTCTGAACGCATGCTCGGTTCAGCAGATAAGCAGTTTTGTTACTAAAGAACACATTTTTAATTTTGAACAGCTGTCAAAAAAGACACAGGATAAATTGCTAGACAAGCACATAGACTTTCAGGGTCGTAAAGAGACGATGAGAAGTGTGTTAGAGCGACATGATAATGTGCAGCATGTTTTGGGACATGAACTGGTCACAGGGTTGATAAATGATGGAACTGCCGTGAATATAGGGGGTACACTGCAGGTGAATGAAGGGTACTATGCACCCAGAGAACTAGAGATGTATATAAAGTTACACTCTAATGTCCTACAGAACTTAGATGAAGTTTTTGCTGTAAGTGGAACAACAAGACAAGATTTACTTAAGACTGTACCACCAGGTACGATTGTGGAGTGTGTCTGGGAAGGAGGTGATCTCAGAGATTTCACAGAGGACATGAGCAGAAGAATTTTTTTGCTACCAGACGAAGGTGCGAAAAAATCCTTCCTCGCAATAGGGGAGAAACTACAAGGAAAGACTTTGCACTGGATTGAGTTTAAACAGGAAGAACTGCTGTGGAAAATGTCACAAGGTGGCACTGACAGTTTACTGGATTACATCGACGCTGATAAAACGGGAGCAGACAAACGGATTTTAGCAGAGTTCATGAGACGTGACAACCGTGAGGTCAACGAGGATTCGATATTGGACTTGGGTGTGAGGACAGTGCTAGTGGTCGATGAGCCCGGTATGGGGAAGTCAAGCACTACAAGACAAGTGGCGTGGAACACAAAATTAGCCGATCCTACATCGTGGGTTTTGCATGTAAACTGGAATGATCACACTGGAAAATTACAGGACATCGATGCAGCAACATTCAATTTTGACTCCCTTTTTGAATTCCTGTGCAGCACTGCATTCCCTGAATCAAAATATCCAGAAATAAACAGGAAACTGCTCAAACATGCGCTACAATACAGTGGAAATGTAATAGTATTAATGGACGGGTTTGATGAGATCAGTCCAACCCATGCGGACAAAGCTAATGCCATTCTGTCCGAACTCATGAAGACTGAAGTCAAGAGAGTCTGGGTTACGTCACGTCCTGTGGAGAAAGAGAGACTTGAAAGGCAGCTATCTGTTTTATCCTTTAGTATGAAAAGGCTGTCAAGGGCATCTCAGAAAGAGATGCTTCGCACCCTTTGGGAGTATGAAGCAGATGAAAAAGAAAAGGAATTAAATGATTTTCTTGGAAATGTAAACCAATCAGTCCATGATAATAACTTCACTGGTTGTCCGCTATACATTACGATGATAGCCACTGTTTGTAAAAGGGATAAGGAAACGTTATTAACGTCGGAGAGTTTGTGGCCAGATATTGATATAGTCCACTTGTATGAGGCATTTTTTGATGAGAAATTACATATTTACCTAACAGAGAAAGAGAAGCCCGACATAACGAAACCCAGCGTCCTAGGTAGCCATAAATACAAGAAACAAAAACTTTTGGAAGATTTTGAGAAGTGTGCTTTAGTAGCCATACTGCCTCCTGACATTCTGAAATCATTACACGATAACGAAATAGAAGACGAAATACAACCGTTTTTAGAGGCGGTACAAGCTGGAGAGGACAAAACAGGTATAGTGATGAACGTGGTGAACGGCAAGCCCCAGTTCGTACACCGAACGTTCGCAGAATTCTTCACAGCACGCTGGTTCAGCAGAAAATTCAAATTCAACAGAAGCGTCCTGGAAGATATTCTTTTCGACCGTGGATATAGGTTCATGAGGGACATGTTCGACAGGATGCTGGCGAAGGGCTGTCCACTGCACTGTGCAGTGTTAGGAAAGAACGTGATAAATTTCAGAAAGCTATTGGAGGAAGGAAATAAGGTCAATGCTGTGGACAAGGGTGGCAGAACTGTTTTGCACATTGACACAGATAATATTACACGTTATTTTACAATACATTGTACCTCTAAGGATGGAGGTTCTTTAGACAAAACCGACTCTGTACTGCAGTGGACTCCATTGCAATACGCCATAAAATACGGCGATTGGCACAATGTGGAAAGTTTACTTCAAAACAGTGTTGACAGGTCTGGCTTGGATATGATTAAGCCGAGGGCACAGGACAGGGATTACATTGACCCAATCATCATACAGGCTGCGACGTTTGGTCAAGTGTTACTTCTTGAGTTTTTATGCGGTATCGGTGTGAACATTCATCAGGCAAGTTATGGAGGCTTCCGTTCTCCCCTGCATGCTGCTGTATACAGACAGCAACTGCCGGCCATCAGTTTGCTGATCAAGCACGAAGCGGACTGCAACACTCCATACAGCGATGGGCAAACACTGTTGTTCCTCGCTGCTTCTAGTGGCTCGCTAGATGTTGTCCGAGCATTGGTGGAGGAGGGCGGTGCGGCACTGGACATAATTGATGTACACGGTAATACAGTCCTTGACATTGCCAAAAAAAGTGAATGTTACAGATACGACCCACTTGACAAACCCAAAATTGTGCAGTATCTTGAGGAAAAAGTGCGTAAAAACCATGAAGATACGTCGGAAAAATGACTTATGTATGTGTATCATCATCTGAATTTTGCAAACTCTTGCATAAAAGGTACAGTTAAATTTATCCACGTACAATAATGTGTGTAGGAAAGTTTAGTTACAGATACGCACACTATTAATGCAGGCACTAAATGGGAATAAGGGTGAGCTACATGTTCAGGCCGCTTTACCTCAGGATAAAAAGGTCCAACACAAAATGAATTGGTTACCGACTGGGCCGTAGTTCTGGTGTTGCTCAATTCGAGAATACAGAAAACTCTTGCTTTCGACGGGAATCGAAACATGATCCCTCAGTCGTCCAACCTGTAGCCTAGGCACTACACCAACTGCAGTATCCGTGTCTTTAGAATTCTTCATATGAGCCAGTAATTTGCTGACTTACAGCTAGCATAACACAGTTCACTGCCGGTAGCCACATACTTTTGTGTTCAGAACAGTTGTACAGTCAGCACATACTCTTCAGAAGTCTGCTAAAGTACATGTCTTTGGGAACGGAGCAGATCTGAGAGTGAAGCTCAGTACTTCCTGTGATATGGACGTCTAGAATCAGTGGAACTATGCATACTGACAGCATATAGCCTTCAGGCAGTAGTGCTTAGTGACATATCTTGGACTTTTTTCTGCCTTACTTGAAAGACTTTGGCGTAGATCGCCCATAATATCAAAAGGCCTTAGTCTAAACTGCTCAAAAATATCAAACTGGTATTTCGAGACACGTTGCGAACAGTGATGTGGATTACATTGTCACATAATCCGGACAAATCAGCTGGTTCTTTTGCCAGTGTTAAGTGAAGCTGCGTAGAGTAAGAGGGCTTTTAGGACTAGCTGGGCAACTGATAGTGTCTGACGGAGCAAGCTGCTCGACGGAGTTAAATAGCTTTATTATTATTATTATTATTATTATTATTATTATTATTATTATTATTATTATTATTATTATTATTATTATTATTATTATTATGCATAATATATGTATTTTACTAATATTAAATGGTTGTAATAAACTAAAATCCAAATAACCCTCCAATCACCACTAAATATTACTGTTCTCAGTTCTGTTATTTATATTTTACTAATTTAAATGTTCGTAATATAGTGATATTGAATTAATATATCAATAAAAATAATTTTTACTGTTTTCAGAATTACTTTTCATTACGACATGTTTTAGCTGCCCTAGCCATATGTAGGTAACACACAATATACACAAAGTAACTGTAAGGATATTTGCATCATAAAATTGTATAAAAGGAAATGACACCTCATTTGCATATAAACGTTAATAATGTATAACAGTGTGCGGTATTGATTTAAATGTGAATTTTTAAATATTCCAGCTGTTTTGAAGTTATGAGTTTTTCAAATGTAAGGTTATTGTATATACAGTACTTGATTATGGCATACAATTGTACATTTAAGAATTTCTAGGGTAGTTTCATGATTTTAAATTTCCTTTCTTGAGTACAGACTGTTTGAAGGACTGGTGTTACAAAAAAATCTAAAGCGAAATTTTGTAATTTGAGCGTTATGATGTTTTCTGTATGGTGAATATGGAAACTGAAATTAAAGGATGGAACGAATGAGATGGCGAGAGACAAAATTGTTAAAATGAATTAAATGAAGACTGAAGATCCTTTCTGTGCTGAATGACACTGAAATTTGTATTGGTGACTTGTCTGTGATATACTTGTGGAAATATGAAGTAAAAGTAATTATTTCCGCTATTATTTCAGAGATGGAGATACAGAAATTATTGTTCTTTTGCTAAGGGATATAAGTACAAAGAGGGGTTTGATGTGTATTTGAAGAGGTGTATGGAGATAGAAACTTTTGTTTGTATCTTTCCTTACTGTTACATCTGATCCACACAATGACACACCCACATTCCGTAGGACGTTTCTTCACATGTGATCAGCTTGTTGCAGAAACCTCTACCTCACAACAGAGAACACACATCTATGCCCCCTCCAGAATTCTAAACCAAAATCCTAGCAAACAAGCTACCAAAACACACGCCTTCGACAGCACGACCACCCAGACTGGCAGGTTTTGTGTCTGTTACGTAAAAACTGATGCATTGTTGTTTAAAGTGGTAAGGTCATTGTTTGGTGGTTACTGGTCTAGTGGGAATAAAGATCTGAAGACGGCGCTTTGTTTAAAGATATTTTAACACTTACGTTTGTTGTTGTTTGTTATAAGGAATTTTGGTTATTAAGTTTCTTATTAGGTGTTTTGTTTCTTCACCGGTATAACGTTTGTATATTGTGTTGAGATGTGAAATTTTCCTGTGGTGTGTGGGATTTCAAATGCCATTTTCAATTTCGTAAATGGGATCTTGACTTCCTAGGGGATGATCTAAGAAATCTGAGGTAGAAGTTTTATTGCGAAATGTGTATTATGCACATTAAAACTCCTAACAATATGCTACCGGCTTTGTTTGAAAACTACTGATTGTCAGTATTTATGGTTAGGAAGCGTACATCTTTTCCTGAGTGGTTTGTTTATTGACTTGTTAGTTTGAAAGCTATTTTAATGGGGAATATTTAAATAATAAATCTTGTAAAGACACAGCAGTGTGTGTTTTAGTGCCAAAACAGTCACCTCAATTTATATCGCTGTCATTCCATATCCTCAGACCAGTCACACCCAAATCCATCGTTTAGAGAAAAACATTTACATCACTGCCCACTGTGCAGATAACATGACAAATTTATCTTCTTATTTAGTACACGCTCATCCTATGTACATTGTATAGCCTGACACGCTCAGTATAGTAGGTGAGTATGGATACGGTGGGGTTCATCGAATTTCATATTCCTAACTGTTGTTTATTTTTATTGACATCTGAAGTAAAAATTCTGCACTTGTCCAGTTAACCCTTAGGCGACTAATGTCATATATATATATGGAGCACCCATTCTTGATGTTTCTGGATCACACACAACGACGCAGCACAGTCGGTAGGACTACTCTGGACGAGTGATCAGCTCGTCGCAGAGACCTCTACCTGACAACACACGACACTCACAACAGACAAATATCCATGCCCCCGGTGGGA
>Ga0268261_10003890_pt1 | contig 11076 bp, 6 predicted proteins | sample TergutNc150P1_FD_190353 | JGI IMG/M metagenome (GOLD analysis project Ga0268261, IMG submission 190353) | Nasutitermes corniger P1 segment gut microbial community from laboratory colony in Florida, USA - Nc150 P1 (SPAdes) (version 2) | ecosystem: Host-associated > Arthropoda: Insects > Digestive...
CTCTGCGACGAGCTGATCACTCGTCCAGAGGAGTCCTACCGACTGTGCTGCGTCGTTGTGTGTGATCTAGAAACATCAAGAATGGGTGCTCCATATATATATATGACATTAGTCGCCTAAAGGTTAATGATTTAACCCTTATCCTGCAAACGTGGAGAAAATGGTGAGCTAATAATGCCAGCAAATAGCAGATGGAATTTAATTCGGGCTTTAAAGGGTTAATTAAGAGGTTCATGTGTAACAATAATATGGTATTCTACCTTTACATTTTTGGTTGACATAAACAACTGTCATCTCTGCCTGGGACTCTTGACTTCTGTGACAGAGCCCCAGTCTACACATGATTTCAACCACTTGGATGAAAAATAATGCAGACTTTATCCAGACTGGATTTCATCATGAAAAGTTTAAAATGCATATAATTCAACCACATCTACAAACCTAATAAAAAGTATTAACCAAAATATCACCTGTGACAAATACTTTAATCCCAACTGCACGTGATACAATAACAGTACCAGCAACAGTGGTAGCACCATTCAACCCCTGAAAGAAGTAAAGTGTACATAATTAAAACACAAGACCTGAAATAAATACTACTGTACATAAACAATTTACTTTGAACTGCCAACCCAAAGTTGTGGTAATATACAGTGTGCCATTGGGGGATAAAAAAAATAACATGCCCTATAACAGCAAGTGTTACCCCTATAGTTCAGTATTTGGCACAATTTGCAGAGTTTGGAGGTTGTGAGTAGGCTCTCTCATGATCAACATATCCACCCTCGTTCCACCTGGCAGCCACAACACACTTCATAATGCCAGGTCAAATTTTTCCACATGTTGATAAAGATATCTGGTGTGCTTTCCAAGAATGTTAATGGCATTCTTTACAGTGTGTCTGTCCCGCAACAACACCAGTTGTCAGTGCATGTTTCATCAAAGTAATCACATCCTTCTAATATGACCTCTTTGGCAGTACTCCATTATGCTGAAAAGTGGCCATATTCGTGTCTTCTGGTTCCAGCTGTGACACAATAAAATGGTGAAGCAAGTCCTGGTATGGTGCCCATCATAATGCCTTCTGAGCAAATAAAATAAAACAAATAGCTGTTACACCTTGCACTTTTGGACTTGACACTTCAAATTCATAAGACATGGGAGTTTTCAATACTTCATGTGATGCTGTTATGGGTATTTACAATTACACTAATGTGAAATGTCGTGTCTTGTGAACAGCCACCACTTCATTAACATTGCTGTCCATCTCCAGTCACTTGCACATGATGCTTGAAATCCAAGACATATTTGGTAGTATTGTTCATACAAGAGGTGAACAAGTGGTGTATAAGTACATTTTTTAGTACTGTCAGCTGATATACTGACATGTTATGCATGGCACAAGCAGAAGAGACTGTCAACTGAAGCTCTTCCATGCTTCTATCTCAGGCCAACATTTGTATTAAATGAAATGTGTTTTGTGAAATACTTACTATGCACTCCTCTCCAGAGTGTCACTTCTCCCTCATAGTTTAAAACACTGTCATGGGTATTAGGCCTGTGTTTTCAGACACCATCAGCTGATGTTTTCCCCTGAATGTGAGAGTCCAGGTTTCACATTAATCCAAAAGAAGAGGTAAAATTACAATGTGATGTACTTTAATCTCTGTTTCTAGACAGGAGACGGGAAGACACAAGATGCTAAACTGAGTAGCGCTGGGCATCACTGACTTTCCGTTCTTAAATTTTTTATAGAATGCAGTATTTATTTTTTATTCAAAACCTTAAATATTTAATCACCTGTAGAGTAACTAGTGTTTGATTTACAGATAACTTCTGTTGTGGTAATTCCTGTAAAATACTGAACAGTGTGACAAAAGTGAAAAGTATTTAACATTCAGCTCAACAGCAATAACTAGTGAACCATCAGAGGCATACAGATGACAATGAGTACAGACATGCATTGTAACCATTGCCAGAAATTATGCATGAAATAAATTGTTTAAAAGTTAATGTTACAAACATTCCAATGCTGCAAAACTTTCAAATCTTATATCTGACAAATTTTATTACTTCTGTGGACACTAGAATTGTCTGTTGCTCTATGAGTGACCATTTAAAATGAAAAAGTGTTTTTTTTTAATCTGCTGTGTTCTTGGTATTCAAAGAAACACAATGAAATTATAAATCAATAACAAAAACTTGCCTCAGGTACTTAAATTATACAAAAAGCTCCTTCCTTGCCATCTCTGAATATGAAGCAGAACTTTAATGCTAGGTAATCAACAGCCTACGAGTGAGACATTTTAATGCCAAGTATGGACCATTTTACGTCACAAGAAATGCGTGACATTCCCTCACAGTGGACTGACATCATCAGAATCTGTACTTATGTAATAAGTTCTTAACAACAACAACAACAATCTCCATGTAATATATATGGTCATTATTTTACCTGACAACTGTCAGCTGCCACTTCCTGTTGGTTCATTTATTATATTAACGTTGCCCACTTAGCCAGCTGCCCACATACGCAGTGTAGCAACAGCAGCAAGTAACAAACAATTGTTGCCAGGTAAAATACAGACCCTGTACCCACAGTTAGAAACATTAAACATTACTGACCAAAGTAAAATTGAATCCTATGACCATGTACTCAGGAGCTGGGATAGGGTAGTCAGTACACAGTGAGTAGGCTGCAGGCTGAAAAACTGAGGAATCATGGTTCAATTTCCAGCAGAGGCAAGAGATTTTTCTGTTCTCCAAATCATCCACACCAACTCTGCGGTCAATACAGCCTGCTATTCAGTGTGTGCCAGAAGCTAGTTCACCACAGGTAAAGTGGCTGGAAAGTGAAGCTGACCACTCGCCTTTAGTGCCGAGGTTAGAATGAGTGGAGCTGTACCTCCACTCCCACATATGCCTTCATGGCATGCACAAGGACAACTGTACCTTTACTTTTGTCCATCTGCTAACATAGTAAATGCGCTAACCCACCAACTAAACTGCATTTCATTGTTCATTATGAGCATATATTAAATTAAAATTAGTGGCAGTTATACAGGACTGGAAGTGTGTACTGTAAGAATGACAGATTTACAATTGCAATTTCTACCCATAACTTAGTCATATTTTTTTTCTCACTCCTGTTCTGTAACTTCATTATGGAACTTGTTTCAGTTGTCCACCACTGATAACATTTGTATACTTCTTTAAGTGTGAATGACTAAATAAGTAGGCTAATCACCTACCTTGCTGAGTACAAATGGAAAATCTCTTCTAGATGTCTTCATGGCTGGTGTTTTCAAACTTGCAAACTCTGTTAACATTTCTTGATTCAGACCAACTTTGATTCGACCTTTAATAATTGCTATTGTTGCTGGCACAGCACCCTAAGGAAAGTTTAACAGATCCATCAGCACTGCCTGAGAATAGCTTACTGAGCAACAAGCCATATAGTGCATTCTTTCCGAGTATCAACTGGTGCCACCCAACAAACTAAAACATGCATCCATCACCTCAGGTCTAAAACTGCAGCCCTGAAGCCATGCAGTGTGCAGCTTTGCACAATGTGTGCATTTCTACCAGAACGTACTGTTAATACAGTATGTACTAACAGTACATTCTGTACAGAGTAATTTTGACAGTATGCATTCCAACATATTTGACATGACTAATGGTGGATTTTGTGCATAGGTTGTCACGTGTGCTGTGCTCAGAAAACCCAACGGTAAATTTATCAGAATTTACAGAACATAAACAATCCTCACATATGTAACTATACAGATGGCCAGGGGCTGGTGCTGTCTCTCAGTTGGAACTGTATATGGATCTGGCAAGTGGTCTCACTTGGTTCCAGAAATACTTCACACAGACATTTCAGTTCCTTTTTATTTCAACCCCTTGCTTCCTGCGTGTATAAAATAGGGAAATCACAGTTCTGTTTATGAGGATGTGCATAATATTGAAATACCACAATTACAGTTAATACCCATTTCATTAATAAGTAATGCCTTTCCTTCTCTATACATGAAAGCTTGCTTCTAATGCTTTCATTAAAGAACAATGCAGCCTATAGTGCGGTGACCAAATGTCACAATTTAGTGGACAGCATCTCTGCTTCATTTGCAAGAGGTTCTATGTTCATACCTCAGCCTGAAGACTGGCTACCAGCACTGTGACTTATCACAGTTTGAATCAGTCCTTCAAATGAGACCTGAGCTGCTTTCTTCCACAGCTTTTCCAATTAATTACTCAATAATCATCCTATTCTTCAATCCTATATGGTCTACGCTAATGGCAATACCATTAAAAACCCATAATTGATAAACACTTCAATGCTAAAATCTCTACAATTACACCAGCTCATCCAGCCTAGTAGCCTTCATCCATACCTGGAAATCAATTGAACAGTAGAAATTACAGACAGACAAATCATAGTTTTAACAGTTGGTAGCTCACACTGCCAACATATGAAATATTAGTATTTGTACAGTATGATCTAGGCATGGAAAATAAGAATAAAATACTATTAGAAACGTAATCCAAAAAATTAATATATGATGTAATGCAGACGGCTTGATGGGCTAGCTGTGGGTAGTGCAATGTAATCAAATTTCATCACATAAATTCTTGTCTATAACATGTTACTAATGATCATTATGGTAGTTGCAGAAAGGTTAGGGGCAGAAACAAATACAAAGACACTGCAGAAGAAAGAGTATATGATCATGCATGTCATACCATCTACATAAAATGCTTACACGTTAGAAAAATCAGAAACCAAAATGTTGTAGACGCTTCACACGATGTGCAATAAACAATGACCAGGTCCACACTGCACGAGTGGAATCATATGATCAAGGACAGTAACTGTAAATTCAGATGACTCACGCAGCAAGTGGCATGGCCATTTTTATCCAAGTGCATATCACCTAATACTGGGCACCAAGAATGCACCTTGTCATTATACGTTAAATATTAGGTGATTCAGACTGCTTTGGATCAGGTATGTTCTTACTCTTTCAGAACATTTCTCAAAAATGTATAAAATTTTAAATAGTTTGCTGATCTGAATGGTCCTGGTTCAGAAATTTAGCCATGCTTTCATTTGCATAATTTATACATTTTGAACATATACACTAATCACAGTTTAACCACAGCAAGCAGGATGACAAAAATAAGGTACATTTTCTTATGACTTGTCTAGCATCAGTGTGAAGAAGCACCACGACCAAGCCCTCCAAATCACTTCTCACATGGACTACTGCCTACATGTTTTGAGGTTGTCAAACAAATTCAGAAGGTTTCAATGTTACATCTAATACACTATGAACAAACCACATTTAATGAAAAGTTAAAAGGCTGTATTAGATTTTATTCTTCCTAATCTGCAGAGAATCATAATTATATTAAAAAAAGTGATTGTAGAACAAAGATTTGAGCCTTATGGGATGTTACACGAGAGGCCAAAAGACTTGATTCAACATTCTCATAGCACTGCTATGAGAACGTTGTGTCATTCACAGCAGTAGGGATATTATTACTGAAATATATAGTATGGAACACCCCAACCAGTGCAAATGTCTGTATATATTACTTTGAAGTTTTATGACCATGGGAAGATGGGCCCTAGTGAACACACATACACTGTTACACACATGAGTTTGACAAGCTCAAATTAATTAAAACATGAAAGAACATATATTGTATCTCTAATTGTTCTTTTCTAAATCTACATGCTGCCATTTTAACTCTCAAATGGACCAATTTCATTGTCCTTCCAGAAACAAAATTTTTACACAAGATGTATGTAACTCATAATTCAATTTTAACCCCCAAAAGGCAGCCCGTAAACATGTACCTGCTTTCGAATAACTTCCTCAACTTGTAAAGCCGTTTGAAGATTCTGAGGATATGGCATCCCATGACTGATTATTGCAGACTCCAAGGCAACTACTGGATTGTGACTTCTTAATGCCTTGGATACTTCTGGTGAAATGTCTATGCAGTTGCTGTAATTAAAACTGCTCACACTGCATCTTGACAAATAAACATGAACTCGATTTCGTAAAAAATTTGCTACTTTAATTTGCATTCTTGATCCCTTAGCTGCAACTCGTGTGCATAAAATCTGCAATTACATTAAAGACAACAATTATGGTAATAACCTCAATTCAGAGTTTCATTATGTCCAGCATCTTTTATCAGAAGCCGAAATGACTGAATTGGCTTGAGTCTGTCACATACCTTTTTCCCGCAAAAACAAATACTGCAGAATTCTCAATTAAAAGTTGATTATACAAAGGGGACAATATCATGCAAACCACCGTGTTTTATTCTCTGTATTAAAAGTCACAATTGCAACGGGTAACACCTTTTGAAAACTAACACTATATGGAAATGTACTACAAAGATGTAAAAATAATGCATTAATCGAACTGAATACACCACGACTATGATGACTGCATGTAAAACCGCGTGTTGACTGACAACTGCCCTTCCATGGCGTGAGCAGCACGTGTTGCTTCCCTACCGGTTGCTACTGCTAACACGGAGCTACTAGTTGCCGGTTTGCTTTGATTTTTTCTGTTATAATTACACATTAAATACGGGATCGTTTATTCAAGCAGTACGATTTTTATGCTATAAAGCCTCGGTGTTGACCGTCGTAATCAAGAACAAATCTTCGTACCATGGATCACAGCACAGATTAAAGTTCATACATTCACGATTTCCCTCGCGTAGTAGACCATGGTCGATGAAGTCCGTGTTGTTCAAGTTACCATGAAAAAAAAACTGTTTCTGAATGTGGTTTATATACGTACAATTCTGTAGTATCCACTTACGTCACTTGATGGGGCGTGTGGCACCCATGTGAAATATTTTATTCGCACAAGAAAAACTTTTCCTTCTTTGTTAGTGTTTCCTTGAGAATATCGTAAAGAAAATGGATGGGCTGATATTCGGTAACTAGTAGGTTTACTGGGAGCGGAAGTGTTAAATATATTTAATCACGTTGAATGTTTTATGTCCCTTATGCAATGTTTTGGTTGCCTAGCAACGAATAATTTCATTGTTGAATATTAAGAATATATATCACTAAGAGGTAGACTGTCAAGAAATACTGTAAGGAAAGTAGTTCAGAATGGAAGTTCCTGTGTTGCCTGGTTACTCTTTTCGTGATCCGACGGTTGGTACTGCGTCGTATATAACATATTTGCATTTGTACAAAGTGAAGCATGTTTATGAAACTAGTTCTTTAAATGAAGTGTTTGTCATTGCTCAATATACAAGTAACCTTGGACCCCAATGGTTCGGGGAGGAGGGGAGGCTGAAGATAATCATATTACTCAAATTGCTGGCTGTTTTTTAAGCACAATATTTTTTACTTTAAAATTACACATTGGCAGTTTTACAAATATGATATAAAAATTCCTGGCCAAACGCGGGACTTACACTCTTGAAAAACAGCGTCGTTGGTAAGACCGAGCCATATGTGTAACATTTCTCCTTAATGTGTTATTTTAGTGGTAAGAGAGATGATACGCGTTGGAAATTCATGGTTATTCGCGATTATTGTGCTCACTCTCTTCCAGCACCATGGATTTTTCCGTGTGTGCACGAATTAATAACCGAGTTCCGAGAACTACTTATTTTTGTTGCATAGCTCTGTAGTCCAACAGATTTATTATTATTATTATTATATCATCGTTACCAGTGGGCTGGGATAGCATAGGTAGTACAGCGACTCGCCACGGGCAGGAAGGTCCGGGGATCGAATCTCGGTGGTTGTGAGACTTCCCTCACTCGACCAGGGGCCCAGTCGGCCTCCTATACAATGGATACCGAGTCTCTTTCTCGAGGATAAAGTGGCCGGGGCGTGGCGTTACCACCTACCCCCATCAAGCGTCCAAAATAAAGAAAGAATAGAGCTACACATTTACTCCCCCTCTGCGTCTTCATGGACTGTTCTAGGGTGAACATACCTTTTATAATCTTTATTATTATCGAATGAAAACGGTCAACTGACCCAACATTTCAAATGGTGGGCTGGACACACACAGCATGGTAAAGCCTACTTTTTCGCTATTAGCGAAGGAAAGTAAGGCAATAAATCGCAGCTACATAAAACCAAATACATAGTTGGCAAACCTGGGCTCAAAACGATAAATCGCAGATACGTGCAAATGAGTTTGGCGGTGGAGCCGCCTTTTTAAATGCAGTTATTTCCTTTGCCTTAAGACGTAATAAGTGTTATTCCAGATAATGATACTTGCAGGGTTCCCAATCCAACATTGTAGTAACTTTCTGTTTAATATAAGTTGGGCTTTGCCTGGGCATTTCAATGGATGTTCGACGTCCACCTGGTTTTGAAACGCTGTTTCCAACCTTGAAGAAAGTATCTAGAAAGTTTAGCAGACAAGACATTCGACACACTGAGCGAACATTTTGTCGAGTGAACGAGACTCCGGGAAGTGAAAGCTAATAGCCATTGACGAGAAGTGTACGTTAGTGGCATAGTCGTCTAAATGGGGGCGTCTTGTCCGTAGAGGCGAACTAGGCCGCAGTCGAGGGCGCTGAGTTACGCGGGAAGCCAATTTCGAGGGAAAATATCGCATTATAAAAACCTAATGATTTTAATTTCACGATGATCATGAATGTAAAACACTGAAGAATCTAATTAACATTTTAATGTATCGTATTTGAAATCTGATCTGCCCTTGGAGTTGGGGCGCCACTGTGTAGAATTTAGTCGAGGGCACTGCATCTAAGGAGTATGACTAAGGAAGGAATGCAGACGTTTGAACTATGGGGAAACCCACTACTTTCTGTCACTATATATGTAAAGTATGGCAGGTCTACCATTTTGCAGGATACAGACAACTGACCCACGTCCTATGTTTCTTGTACTCTGACTTTTTTCAAGGTCATTTTTCTTGCAATCAATGATAGACTGATAAGATACATTGCGACCGTGTGGGTATCAGTCTGGTTTCATATTGAGAATGGCCTGGGTTCCAAATCTCAGCCCGTTGACATGCTATCCTGGTGGAGGTTTTCTATTGCCTTCTGTCTCTAGGAAAATGCTGGGATGGTAGGCCTACCTCAAGTTTGATAACATCCACTTTCTATCAAATTTTTTTCCAAATGCCTATTCATTTATCTTCCTGTAGTCCAAGTTACTAACAGCATAATTAAATTACAAAAAATAAATAAAAATCTGTAGATAGGACATATATAGAATAAATTAGGAAGGATGTGGAAGGCAGTGATCATGGTCTAATCTACAATACTCTATACCAGCACTTGCCTGGAGGACTGAGCAAATTTATGATAAATACAAGGATAGCAGGTCAAATATGAAGTGGGAGTTATAGCCACTTATTCTTCTTCTGCGCTGCAACTGTGATTGAGTCGTGGCTTTCTCAACAATACCTTTCCATTTAAGGTGATCTTGGACTTACTTGCTCTGTCCATTTTATAAGCTTCATCTTTTCCAAGTCATTCCTGACATCATCCTCCCACTGGGACTTGGGCCTTCCTACTGGTCTACTTGTAAATGGTTTCCATTTGTATATTTTCTTTACGATACTGATTTTCGGCATTCTATTTGTGTTCAAACCAACTCAATCTTTGAGCTTTAACATAATTTATTATGTTCCATTGTTTTATTAGTTCATCCAACTCCTTGTTTGTTTTAATTCTCCAAATACCATTATCTTCTTTAGTTGGTCCAAATATTTTCCTTAATATTTTCCTCTCAAAAACTGAGAGTCTCTGTATAATCCTTTCTTTAAGGACCCATGTTTCACAACCATAGACTACAATTGGTCTAATTACTGACCAACATAACTTTAGTTTGGATTTCCTGGACACCAGCTTGCTTTTAAAAAGAGTTTTATTTGCATAGAATGCTTTATTCCCCTTAATAATTCTTTCTCTAATCTCTTTTTCCAGTGTGTTATATCCATTCACAGTTGCACCATGATAACTGAATGATCTGACCTGATCAATTTGCATATTTTCAACTTTTAATCTATCTAATTGATTTTCTTTCCTTGTACATTTCATGTATTTTGTTTTATTCTCATTTACTATTAGACCAAATTGTCATGAATTGTTTTTCAGTTTTTTGAAAGTATTCATCAGTGTTTGTTTAGTTTGAGCAGTAATTAGTGTATCATCAGCATATGCTGAACATTGTTTCAAACATGTTGGTATGTTACATCTCAGTTCCAGCTGCTTTAAAATATCATCAAAGACTATACTAAATAGAGTTGCTGCCAGTGGGTTGCCTTGTTTTACACCTGTCAATAGTTATAGCCGCTAAACCATGGCATATACAATATACAGTGTAATTCGTGTTTTAAGACATGGATTAGTAAAGGAAATCAGATACTGTATAATATTTTTGCATTTCAAATTGTCTGTTATGACCATTTTACTTTTGCGCATAATGCATTAAATTTCTAGGGGGTGGGAGGCATGTTGCTTGTCTAATACTTTTGGGGGAGCTTACACCATCCTTGCCATAGGTTCCACAGCCAAGTGAATCAGTCAGACAATAATGTACAATATCATAACCCCCAATTCTTTGTGGTGTACTGCTAGAACTCTTTCATAATGGCTGCATAAGAGATGGAATATGAAGTTAACCATTAACCTCTTTCTAGTACGGCATTGGCCATCAAACTTGTTTGTCTGTAACCCAAAATTATAAAGCACAATGGCCTTCTGACCCACACAGTACTAGTAACTACTCAGCACCAAATTTAACCCTTTAAACCCCAAATTAAATCCCATCTGCTATTTGCTGGCATTATTAGGAGCTCACCATTTTCTCCACGTTACCAGGATAAGGGTTAAATCATTAACCCTTAGGCGACTAATGTCATATATATGGAGCACCTATTCTTGATGTTTCTAGATCACACACAATGACGCAGCACAGTCGGTAGGACTCCTCTGGACAAGTGATCAGCTCGTCGCAGAGACCTCTACCTGACAACACACAACACACACAACAGACAAATATCCATGCCCCCGGTGGGATTCGAACCCAAGATCTCAGCA
>Ga0268261_10003891_pt1 | contig 11076 bp, 5 predicted proteins | sample TergutNc150P1_FD_190353 | JGI IMG/M metagenome (GOLD analysis project Ga0268261, IMG submission 190353) | Nasutitermes corniger P1 segment gut microbial community from laboratory colony in Florida, USA - Nc150 P1 (SPAdes) (version 2) | ecosystem: Host-associated > Arthropoda: Insects > Digestive...
AACATCAAGAATGGGTGCTCCATATATATATGACATTAGTAGCCCAAATGTTAATAATTTAACCCTTATCCTGCTAACGTGGAGAAAATGGTGAGCTCCTAATAATGCCAGCAAATAGCAGATGGGATTTAATTCGGGTTTTAAAGGGTTAATAATATAAACATTGCAGTACTGAAATACAAAGCAGAAAATAGTACTTTTTTTATTTACCCTGCCAAAAATGGCCAAAAACATGACAGAATAAATGCAGCAGTATTATGTTATGGATTTTATGTGTGCACGTTGTTGGTTGTTTTATTAAATTTGCGTGTAATTATGTAAGTTATACAATGCTGAAGTACTGTGTTAATGAGAACCATTTTGGCACGTAATTGAAGGATTGAGATAATTATGTTACTGGAACTCGACAATTGTGAAAAGTACTAACCAGTAGCATGTATTGGTATGTGTGGGGGAAACAGGAAATTCATATGAAATTGTTAGTAGGAAAAATTAAGGTAAGAGGCCATTTCACTGAGACAGGTTTACATTGAAAAGTAGTTTTAAAGTATAGCTTGAGACACAAGATTTGAAGATGGAATTGGGATGGAAGAAAGGCTGAAAGGGAAAGATGTCTTTGAAGACTGAAAATTTGATGTGAGGATATCAAAATGAATGTTACAGAAATCTGCTGTTAGTATACGGAAAGTAATAGTGCCAAATGACATGTCTTGTAAACATAGTGATAAATTTTGGATTCCCTGAGAGCAGGGAACTTTTTGGTCAAATGCCAGCAGAAAGACTGTCATTTAGCTAATCGGGCTTCTCTTGCTTACCTGGTTAGTTGGTTCATTCATTAATGTGCACAAAAGATTTGTGTTTTGATGTACGAATAACAGATCATTTGTAAAGTTTCAGTATGCTTGGTTCAAATGCTGAGAATTAGGATTGGCAGCAAAACGCATATAATATTATGACATTGGTAATATTACATGTATATTTTGACAGATAGATACCAGTGTTTCAGAGGAACCTAATGTCTCCATCTTCAGAGTCCCGGAGTTGGAGGCAGTGGGATTATACAGTAAGTTCTGCCTAGCTATCAAATTACATGGCATCACATCCCAAGAGACTAATTTTAATACTGGCTGCCATGAAAGCCTCAGTAGTGCTTTCCGAAGTTTGGTACGCATTTGTCACGTCCAGATTCCTCTGTTTGTTACCTTACAGTCTATGGAAGCAACCAAGGCTCTGCTACGACATACTTTGCGGGCAAAACTAGAAGCAGCTTTGGATTCAGAAGTGCCCCTTCTAGTGCAGCACTGGATTAGTACAGAATGTCAGACAAATTTTCGCCGTTTTCTGGATGACGAAGACATTGGATTACAACGTCAAAGATTGGATCCTTGACCTTCCAATAACAGAAGAGGCTGTTGAGGTATTTGTGCAGTGCCAGTGTATAGTTCTACATTTCTGAAAGAATCTTTCTAAAAAGGATCAATTACTTTTATAGCTTCTCTGCTATCGTTGTACAAGATTCTCATAGCAAGTCTGGGTATGTACAATGCGATACACACATGAAAGCAGCTGTTTAGACGTGATTTCTTAAATTCCCTTCAAATTTATCCAATATAAAAGTAATATATTATTTTTCAAAACTTCAAAGTGAAGCTCAAAAAATTTTACCCAGATAACTGTTACTTTATTTCTTCATAGTTGAATTTGCAACACGTTGACTCTGTAGAAGTGCTAAGAAGCTGGTTTGATGGTTCTGAGTGAACTGTTCAAGTCACACTAATGACCTGACATTTATTTTTGTACTGAAGGTGATATGTTGGTTTGTATCTACCAGTCATCATCCTTGGGCTGTCAACACTTGTCTTTAGCACTTTATGGTATGTGAGTGGAAGTAGAGCATTTGTTGAATGTAGAGTGGCTTACAGGGAACAGTTGCCTGCTGTTCCAATCGTACATGGGAATGTGGTGTTCTGTCTGTACGCTCGGTGGCACTGTTAATTGCCCTTGTCTTGTACCGACACATATGCTGTTTCCAGTAGCTCATAAAAGAACAGCAGAACTATTTTCATAATCAGAAGGTAATTTTAAGGAACTCTTATCAATTGACCAATTATGACATATACTACTTGAGGTGCGCAAGGTGCCGTAGTTGATTTTAGTCATTAGCAGTTTGCTGGCAATACAAGTTGTACCATCCATTTTCATATTTGAGGAAAGAAGATGGTCTTATTAAATATTTCTTAAGTATTTATTTAGGGGAAATCTGTAGCATACGTAATGTACCATTATAATTAACAGATGTTGCCAAATGTAGTGCACTTCCTTCATCACCTATGGTATTTGTATTCACTGTTTTTATTTTAACGGTAGTCAGAAATATGGTTATCTAAATACACTTAACATTTTACAACAGATATTTCAAATAACTGTCATGGCATTTCCAAATTTTATTGTACTCAGCTCATTGTAAACAGTACAGTCAACAACTATGCAAGACAACCATTTTTTATTGTCACAGTGTGATTAGTGACTTACACATCTTTTATACCGGAACTGACCAATGTTTTATTTTATACCCAAATCAAAAATCCAAGTTTACATGTGTATTGTGTTCTGAATATAGAATGCCTGTAAATTAACATTTATTGTATACACACATCACTGGAGTATTGCGGAATCCATTTTGAATCAAATTTAACTGTGGAACCAGACAGAGGTGTAAATGGCTCTTTTGAGTATGTGATATGGATTTGAAACATGTCTGTTAACTGGTTAGGAATTATATTTATGGTTGTATTAATGACAGAATTTGATCACTGAAAGAAAAGAATGATTTATATTTTATTTTATTTGTGTAAAGTTTTAAACTGGTGATATGTCTGTAGATATGAGAATGTAGTATTAACCTTGCCCACTCACCTGTCAACATAACAAATGTTCATTACCATTTCCCAGATTGAGGTGCCATCTGTTAATATGAATTTGAAATGTGCTACTCTCCTGTCACAATGATGCTCAGCAAGTTGGAGTGGAACAGATGTTGCCAGTGTGTGTTAGTAGAAGTTGTGTCAAATTAATCAGTTTTGTGCAGTTGACATATGATCCACAAAATGTTAAGGGTAGGGTATTTTTTCATGCTACATGAAACTACTGAGTGAGTGGACCTTGTCAGCAGAGATTTTAACAGCAAGTGATGAAGTCAGTCAGCCATGTTGGGGTCAACTTGTATTTGTTTTATTTAATAAATTCATTGCTTGTTATACAATCCAACTCATGCACTATTCATACTTTAAAACACACTCACTTCAACATTTAAAACCAATAAAATGTTAAAAACGTGTTTGTAAGTATAAAACCCCTACATGTTCCGGTCTTTTTTCTCGACCATCTTTAGGGGGTCCTCCGCTGTGCTTTGTGCCGTTACTATTCCTCCCGCTGATTTGCGTTCGTTGAGTTTGTATTATTGCGCAGTATGTGGCCGCATGTGTATGTCATCTGTAATACAACTTCTTTAGAACAGATGACATACACATGCGGCCACATACTGCGTAATAATACAAACTGAACGAACGCAAGTCAGCGGGAGGAATAGTAACGGCACAAGGCACAGCGGAGGACCCCCTGAAGGTGGTCGTGAAAAAAGACCGAAACATGTAGGGGTTTTATACCTACAAACACGTTTTTAACATTTTATTGGTTTTATATGTTGAAGTGAGTGTGCTTTAAAGTGTGAATAGTGCATGAGTTGGATTGTATAACAAGTGTAACAACATGCACGGTGCGACATTAAAGAATTCATTGCATTGTTTCATTGAAACAAAACAACAACATATTAGCAGTCCAACATAACTGTATATTCTTAGAAAACACAATATATTTTGGAATACATAATCCATTGTCAGGCCAATTACAGACTTAAATTGCTGGTGAAATTATAATATAATATTATGAGTTGCATTTTACCTGCATTTTAAGCCTGTATTTAGCCTAATGATGGATTATATAATTTGCAACATGTGGCATTTTTTCAAGGTGGCCCAGTATCGGCCTGCAAATAGGAAGGTGGTTATGTGTGCAAGATTCTGGTAAGTGATACAGTTAAGAGGACAACTACCAGTTTGTTTACTTTCTTAAGTCCACTATACCAGTCTACAGATCTCCAGACATGTAGGCATACAGAAAAAAAGATGCCAGACCCAGTTTATTTTTGTATTCACATATTGAGGTAGAAGGGTTACTGTGACTGTTATCCTGGCCTCATGTACCAAGAGACAGCAGTTACTGTGACTTGTCCTGGACTCTTGTACCAGGACACAGTAGTTACTGTGACTTGTCCTCTTGTACCAAGAGACATCAGTTACTGTCACTGTTATCCTGGCCTTTTGTACCAAGAGACAGTAGTTACTGTCACTGTTATCCTGGCCTCTTGTACCAAGAGACAGCAGTTACTGTCACTGTTATCCTGGCCTCTTGTTCCAAGAGACAGCAGTTACTGTCACTATTATCCTGGCCTCTTGTACCAAGAGACAGCAGTTACTGTCACTGTTATCCTGGCCTCTTATACCAAGAGACAGCAGTTACTGTCACTATTATCCTGGCCTCTGGTACCAGGAGACAGCAGTTACTATGATTGTTGTCCTCTTGTACCAAGAAACAGCAGTTACTGTAACTGTTGTCTTGGCCTCTTATACCAGGATACAGTTGCACAGAGCACACCAGAGTGACTAGTAAGGAGGTCTACATTATGTGGTGATTCAGTGTCAGTGTCCTCTGCATCATCATCTTAATCAAGGAAAACTGAATTATGATTATGGTTTTGTGGTAAAACCATCTTCAGAAACTTCTGTTTACATTTTATTTTTAAATCATTGTGTCTGTTTTGCATTATTTTGAGCAATGTTGTTGTTATGTGTTTTTATGTCATGGTTGAATTTGCATGAGGAACTTCTCTTTTGAGGCTGCTTTGACATTGAATATGCACTGTGTACCAAAATGAGTGTACATTATTTGTTATAATGTATAATTTTATGATCATGTAAATGTTGCTGTAGTTGTATGCTCACATGGTAGCACTATAACTGGACTGAGGGCTAAGTCCTGTCATATTACAGATTCTGTTGTCACAATTGGAGGGCATCATGCTATGGCAGTTGGCTGCGTTCCCCATAAGCAGTTCAGATTTCAACCCTGTGATTGGATACCTAAACAAGGTTCCTCAGTTTATTCTTCACTATTTTCAGACAATCATGAGAACAATACCATATAATTGGTTATAACCCTTGCCACACCCTTTCCAAATTGTCATTTATAAAGGCCACTCTATAACTTACGCATGTGTTGTGTTCTTATTCTTATAGTAAAACCAACGAGATGCACTAATTTCTCAAATTTATTTTTGGAATAGAATTCTGCATGTTTCGGACAGTTTCTCTGTCCATCATCAGGAGTCTAGTACTATATACACAGCAGTAGGTGTATGTCATACAGGTTATGGTGACTGCTGGCTAGCGGGATCAGGATGTTCCATCCTGATCCCGCTAGCGAGCAGTCACCATAACCTGTATGACATATACCTATTGCTGTGTATACAGTACTAGACTCCTGATGATGGACAGAGAAACTGTCCGAAACATGTAGAATTCTATTCCAAAAATAAATTTGAGAAATTAGTGTATCTTGTTGGTTTTATTATAAGAGTATATCACGATGCACGGTCCTCTGAATGTCGAATGCATGTGTTGTGATGTGAACTAAACTGACAAACGTAACTGTTGCAGCAATCTTTATGGAAGCCATCCTGTTGTGTTTATTACTAAACAAACCACACTTCGTCAGTTTAACACAAAACAGGTTGTATGAGACTGAATAAGTGTTGTGTGTTTAGTAAAAGTTACAGTTTTATGTCTTCACAAAAGGGAAGCAGGATTCAAACACTGCTTTGGAAATTCTATGATGTTTGTGTCAACTGTCACTGAGTGCACAAAAGATTTGGTAGCAGATGTTCATCCTTTGTACAAAGTGATTGTGTTCCTAACACAATTGCAGCCTTGCTCATACAACTTGAAAATATCAGCGGTAATTTGAATGGTTGCCTACACTTACAGTATTTTTCCTTCGCTAGATTTCTATTGCTATACTTTTTAAATTAGTTATTGTCTTGTAATTATTGTAAATTAAATAATGTAGTATGTAGTGACATATGTAAGCTGTAACTGGCATATTACATTGATTAGGAAGTTCATATGTAGGCCCATTACCACCATAATGGATGACTGTGATTTCATCTAGCTGAAGATGTTAATGGTTTATCAGGTTCCTGAAATATATTTTGAAGTAGAGAAGGGTGTTTTAAGGAACTGGAAATTGTTTTCATACCTGTATAAAAAGAATAAAGCTCATAAATGTTTGCTTCATTGACACAACAGCTGCCAGCCATATTTTCCAAACGCTAACAGATCAGTTACCTCCATCCCTTTCATAGGTTTTTACATCCTCATTTTGGCAGGAAAGTGCTGTCTTTTAGGCGCATGGTACTCAAATCCAGCACAAAAACCCAACATTCACAGTTCATATAAGAGTGCAGTATGAAGTGACATGATGAATGAAAGGACAAGGTGAAATAAATTTGCTCAGGTTTGGCAGTTGCTACTGAAGACCGTCTTTGAAATCATATAGTGCTGTACTTAATTTAATCATTCCTTTCATATTTATGTTTTCTGAGTTTGCTCTGAAGACTCGTATCTTAGCTTTAGTCTGAAATCTACCAGCATTCAGAAATGTAGACATATTCCTTTGTAAGTATGTGTGAATGCCAGATGTTTTCTAATATATATATATATATATATATAAACTCATAGTTCTTCCCTACTTCCACGACCACGTGATTCCTCTTTTCCCTCTTCCTCCTGTTTCCCATGTTCATTTCCTGTCAAGTACGGAATGAATCATAAGAAGTTTCTTAATACAGTAGAACCTGATTATAACAGAATCAAAGGTAACTTACAACATGTTTCTGTTTCATACACGTGCTTGGCACATTTCCAAAGCAAAGTGCCACACAGTACACACCCACTTGTTTCATAAGTTTGATTATTACTCCACGCATGCAATCCCTACACTAGAGTGTTACTGAAAACTATACATTTTTTGGTCTTTTCTTTCTATCTAATCTTTCCAGTATTGTTGTGTTACATGTACTATCTGCAAGTTGCAGTTACACTGTTGTCAGCTACAGGATGCTGTACAGTACATAATACTAGTTCAGACACTCATTAATTTGGTGGGTGTAATGTTTGTTTGGTGCCAGTTTCAACTGATTGTATTTGGAAACATTACTTCTCCTATGTGTCCAGTAGATGTCCTTTTAGGCTTAATTTGCAGTATTTCCATAGATGCATTTTACCATTCTTATAATAAAACCAACTAGATGCACTAATTTCTCAAATTTATTCTTGGGATGAAACTCTACATGTTTCATTCCAAGAATAAACTTGAGAAATTAGTGCATCTAGTTGGTTTTATTATAAGAATGTTTAATGACGCACGGTCACATGAACGTCAGATTCGGCAGTTTACCATATTAATGCTGTGTTTTCAGATTGCCTTTTTGTATTACAGAATTTGTTGTTATTGTTGTTGTTCTTGTTCTTGTTGTTGCATGGTTTGTCATGCAATATATGCAGTTCTAGAATTTCCACCTATTTGACCAGTTTATTGTAATTTCATACATTATTTTTGTCTGAGTTTATGAATGCCACTTTGTTTATAGATTCATGTTTTCTATTCATTGTGATTGATTGCATGTACCATGCATTGTTAAAACTGATCTTATATTTGCACTCTTTTTAAGTATTTCAGTTAAATTCTTTTAATTTGTTTTCCAGGAAAGGTAAATTTCCATTTTCTTATCTTTTATAATTTTATTTTCATATTTTCCTTTTCTGTGCTTTATGTGGTTGATGTGTTTTGTTGGTAAATATTCATTGTGATTGATTGCATGTACCATGCATTGTTAAAACTGATCTTATATTTGCACTTTTTTTTAAAAGCATTTGAGTTAAATTCTCTTAATTTGTTTCCCAGGAAAGTTAAATTTCCATTTTCTCATCTTTTATAATTTTATTTTCATATTTTCCTGTTCTGTGCTGAATGCGGTTGATGTGTTTTGTTGGTAAATATTCTGTTTTTCTGTACTTTTATGATATCTAACTCAGCCCCTTTTTCTGTTTTGCCTCCTGGTACCTTAGCTGTTCTGTTTATCATGTATTGTATGGGTAACAGGATTCTATATTGATGATTGTGTCCACATATAGAGGAAGTTCACTGTAAACGCAGTTTTAATATCTGTTACTATGCAGTTAAGGCTAGTGTATTATTTTTCCTTCTTCATATGTGAAATATATTGCCCAGTGTGTGCTAGTAAGTTCACTAGTAATTTCTTCTGGAGATATTTTTGTACATAGCATCATCATCATGAATTTTGCAGAATGAAATCACTGATATATATATATATATATATATATTCATTCATTAGTAGTCAGCCCTTAGGCCGGTTTAGCAGGAACCAGAGCCCAGTCAGGTGACCGGTATGGCTCTTGCATGCTCTATCCTGGGCAAGTTCTTAGGGGTAGGTTGCCATTGCTTTCCCCTGATATATATATATATATATATATATATATATATATATATATATATATATATACATATATGTGTGTATATATATATATATATATATATATATATATATATATATATATATATATGCACATACACACATACATACATACATATGTATGTATGTACATACATACATACATACATACATATGTACGTACGTACGTACATACCTACCTACCTACCTACCTACCTACCTACCTACCTGTGTATCCCAAAATTGTTTTTATCACTACATCATCAGTCTCATAATTGCCTCAGCAATGGAATACAAACTGCGGCAACCAGTCTCTTCCAGTTCTCTCCAAATTATTATTCCAGTTCTATTGGTAGTCTTCTACTGCCACAGCTGTGTGTGGTGATTGACAACTTCCTGCCTTAACTTGGGAGCCTGAGGTAATTTAGAGTAAGAAATCTGCATGACAAATTTCTGTACCTGTTAGAAGATACATCCTCCATTTGGAAACACAGCCTCATTTGTCCTTGCAACAGTGTTGAGCCCTCCCCATTTTAGCCAAGTATCATCTCGGACGTTGCTTCCGTGGTCAGTGGACTGTTCGTGGTACGCCTCAACACTGGCCACACATTGCTCAAACTCCTAGATATTTTATCTGTGGAGTCACATGTAGTATCTGATGTACCATTTGAAAATGAAAACACATACATTGAGATCTCACCTACACCTTGCTGGAAGCCTGAAATCTCACAGGAGATGCACTGCCGTGTCACGTTTTGGATGTCACAAAACCCATGTAAAGGAAGTACATGTTCATGGGATTTGAGGTTCTCATATTTGTGTTAATGAAGATTGATGTCTTCTGGGATATGTTGTCATGTCAGTTGGTATATAGTGATATTTCAGGGGAACCTGCTTCCTCCATCGTGATATTTGTTTTGGGAATAACCTCATGGATAAGATCCTGAGGTTAATAAGGTGTGACTGAGTCTTCCTGTGATGTCAGAATGTCTGTAGTGATTCATAAAGAAAAACCCAACAAGATGCAACAATGTATCAAAATTTTATTATTCCATATTTATATGAAGCTCAACATGTTTCAGGTGACACACCGCCCATCATCAGGAGCCTAAAACTGCATTAGCAGCCTCTGGTTTTTCATTTGTGGGGAGGTTGTTGGACATGTAGATGGTGGACATTGTCAGGCACACTGTGCCTTACAATGTCCACCATCTACACGTCCAACAACCTCCCACATATGAAGAACCAGAGGCTGCCAGTGCAGTTTTAGGCTCCTGATGATGGGTGGTGTGTCACCCGAAACATGTTGGGCTTCATATAAATATGGAATAATAAAATTTTGATTAATTGTTGCATCTTGTTGGATTTTTCTTTATGAATTGTACCATGATGCATGGATCCACGAACATCAAGTCTGTAGTGGAATCTGATGAAGTTTTAATTTTGGTGTAAAGGGTGCATTACTTCTGATTTCCAGACTTACTTCTTGTTTAAAATGTACATTTCACATTGTACTTGGTGTTGCTGTTGAGTTTTGTTGCACATTCATATAGTAAGTATATGTCATCAGCATGTCTTACTAGAGAAGTTGCATGTGACCTCATTGCAACACTTTTGTTTTGTGGATTTTGTAAGCACATTTTAGCTTTGTTATTGGATATTGGTGTTCCTGCAGGTGTCCTGCTGTTCGTCTTTAAAACCTTCTATTTGGTCAAAAGTAATTTTTTTAGTGTAATAGTAGCGAAGTCTGAATGTGCCATTCCCTGGCAACTCGCCGCCTGCGGTGCTTCTCAAATAAATTCCAGGAGGCACAGCATGGAACAAAATTACGTGAGCAGAAAATAAATATTTGCATAGATAAGTTGTATTTCCTCCTCCACTGCCCCCCTCCCCCACCCATCCATCCCTTTGTAATGTGGGCAGTAATTGAATCCTGCTTAGGATCAGAAGAGTTTTCCATTTAATTCAGGTTCTGTTTTAAACAGGTTTACTGTACATTAAACTTCAAGAATCATGAAATGTGTATTGTTGGCTGTCCAGTTTGTTACTCGTGTGTCAAAGTCAAACGTCTTGACAATCAAACTTTATGTTTTCAGAGTTTCCCCTGACAAACATTTATTAAGTTTAACTGTGTATATTTGGTACTTCTTCCGTACGGTGCCTTATAGTCCATTGTACAACAATTCAGGTGTTAAATATAAACTCTGGATTTCTAGAGTCTCTTTCTTTAAATTATATAACAATTCACCGTAATGACTAAATGCTGTATCTCAGTAACTGGTAGTAATGTGTGAACCCTCATGATAGTTGAAGTACAATCTGTGGTATGAGCATTGTCTGCACTGTATTTGGCCGTGTGCACACACACACACACACACACACACACACACACACACACACACACACACACACACACACACACACCCAGA
>Ga0268261_10003892_pt1 | contig 11073 bp, 9 predicted proteins | sample TergutNc150P1_FD_190353 | JGI IMG/M metagenome (GOLD analysis project Ga0268261, IMG submission 190353) | Nasutitermes corniger P1 segment gut microbial community from laboratory colony in Florida, USA - Nc150 P1 (SPAdes) (version 2) | ecosystem: Host-associated > Arthropoda: Insects > Digestive...
TCTCCTGCTATCTCCTTCCAGCAATTATCCTTCACTAAATTGTTATCATAATCTTTGTGTTGTAAATTATACAAGCACTCATGTCCTTGCACTAAAATAATAAGCTTTTCCTCGTCCATGATGAACGCTGGGTTTCATACTGGCCACCTACATCTGAGATCCGTATGCTTCTGATAACAATTTTCTTGGAACTCCGAGTGGTAGCCGGAAGCCGAACGCTGGCAGCTCCACAGGCCGTCTCGACGGCCGCACTGTGCCGTGGCCTTGAGAAGAACGGCATGGTGACAGCATGGCATGGGCGCGGCATGGCAAGTGTGAATCAGACACGGCCGCACTGTGTAAATCAAATGGGAAAGACACATTCTAACCCCTTAGCGGCACGGCATGGCAGGGGAACTGCATGGGCGCGGCATGGGAACGGCATGCTATGTGTGAATCCGCCTTAATGGGTCGATAGAATGAGGGCAGTGCCAGATCATTCCCCGGTTTAAGGATACAGATCACTCGAGCGTGCTTCCACACTGTAGGGAAGTGATGGGTGAGGAGAATCGCATTGAAGATCTGGGCCAGGAGGGATACCGCTCGTTGGGGAAGATGCTTTAGGGCCCTGTTCGGGATACCGTTTGGGCCCGGAGCCTTGCTGACCTTGAGACCCCTGATGGCTTTGTGAACCTCGTCAGGGTTGGTTAACGTGGGTTCGCTGGCAGGAGTCAGGAAGTAAGACCTCAGCGCCACGTCAACCATCTCAATAATTGCCGGGACCAAAGGATCGGTCACCGGCTGAAAATGAGTCTCCACACTGTCGGCAAGGGCTTCGGCTTTCGGAGTCTGAGAGAGCGATTCTCCCCGGGGTGACCAGGGGGAGACGGAGTAGGAACTCTCATCACCCGTTTGGTCATCCTCCACAGCGACTGGTCTTCGGGATCGAGTGTGGCACTCCACTAGTCATTCCTCCACTCGTTGAGTCGGTGGGTCACCGACCTCGCTAAATGCAGCTAGAATACTTCGCTTTTTATACTGTGCTACCGTTGTTCTTCCTGCTCTGCCATTGCTTAGCCGGCAGAGTTGTGGGTATAGTCCGGTGAATGGTTATCAATAGCTGGATGCTAAGCGGACCTGAAATGGGCCGTTTTGCTAGAGCAGGTTACAGCCTCTCATAGTTTGACTGCGGAGCAGGTTACAGACTCTCGTCGCTTGCTCTGGTGAAAGCCGTTGCTTGGATCAATGAAGGGAGCAGTATATTGAGCAGAGAGAGGAAGGAAATGTGCTGTGTGGTAAAGGGGTTGCTGCCATGCAGGTGTTGCCATAGACCTTCTCTTAGCTGATTTTAAGAGAAAGTTTAATTCAACTATATCCCTTTGTAGGCTTAGAAAATTATCAGTCGTAACATTTTCGCTATATCGTAGAAATTCGAAGGCCTCATTTACACTCAATTCATCTCTACACTGTGTACACATCACCTTTTTACTCCCAGACGAAACTGTACGCCATATTGGCATGTTTAAGTATGTATTATTAGTATGGTTAAAACTCTGCTGGGGGCACATGATTTGTGGCTGGGAGAGTCAAGTGACAAAAGCCTTCAATTAACCCCCTCTTTAATGACAGCGTTTCCCGCCAAAATGCAGACACAGCAGGCAATGTGTGCAATTAGTTGAAAACATAAGCAAAAAACCATCTCTCATTAAAATAAGTGACATGACAGTGTTAAGTATACCATTTTATAATGTATGTCAGAGTTATTTATAAGGATAAAATAAATTACATGGAAGAGTAAAGCTGAGGACCTTCTTGATGTTATAAAAGCTACATATATGAATGTAAATCTCTCAGACTGGTCAAAGTGTGTGGGGACGTGCGCTAATATAGCATGTTCAAAGTCAGGCTGTCACAAATGACTTCAAGATTTATGATGCCCAAAATCTGGTGCTGTTTGCACACCCTGTATGATTCACAGACTAGCTCTTCAACATTCAAGAAGGTTAAATAAACAAGTATAAATATTGCGAAAAGATGGGTGCTGAACACTCTTCTTCACTGCTTTACTGCAAGTTGAGGTGGCTGTCTCAGGGAAACGTTTTGATGTGTTTTTTTCAAAATAAGATTTTTTTAGTATTTAACTGATGAACAGCATAGTATTGCACAGGTTTATTGACTGTGATTTCAACATGCCTACTGGATATATATATTATGCATTTTGTAAGCTAAACACTCTTAGTACATCACAGAAAGGTGGCAATATCCATATCCTTTACCTCAAAGACAAATTACTGTTGTTTGTTGAGAAAGTTGAACATGGCACAATAAACTGGAAAATGCAAATTTTGACATGTATCTTTCCAAAACAACTTACTGAGAGAAGCAACATTTGCATTACTAAACATGTGAAAATGTGTATATTAGTTTGCCTTTCTTCTCTGAAATTTCACTTTCAGAACTATTCCTCACATGCAGAAATAGGAATATTTGCTGGATAAGAAACATGTTCAAAGAGTAAAATTCCCGGCAATGTCTCCCACTGAATTTTAAATCTGTGTGAAAAATAAGTACAAAGGATTCAGGAAGAGGTATACTGGTTCCATTTGCAACGTCATATGTTAAGTCTGGATTTTCTCCAGTTGCTGGTACAAAAAGCATTATCAATCAAAAGTAAAGGTGGAACAAGAAATGAAAGCAGCTTTCTTAAACATGAAATCTGTACTTCAAGAGTTATGCAAAAGTAAGCAAGTTCATCCTTCCCATTAAAAAATGTTTTTCAGATTTGACTGCTCTTTTGTTCACTTCCGTTGAAATGGTTTTATTTTATAAAGTGAAAAGGTTTTATCATCTTTATTTAGGATACAGATTACAATGTAATTAATAAACATATGTAGTATGTTTATATCTTGCCCTACCCTAACTCAAATGAAATCATTAGTTCTAATCACAGGGGAGAGGGAATGGCACAAAGCCCTCTATTCATTTCATTCACTGGGGGAGAGGGAATTGCATAAATTCCTGTATCATTGTAGGGGGCTGCAGTGTCATGAAGTAAGAGAACCCCTGCTATACAGGTTGCTTTTGACACTGCCCTCTTAAGACCCATAAACACGTGGTATTACAACCAGTGACATTGTATGTGCCTCACATACATATGTATTTCAACACAGTACAACAGTGTTTCATTATCACAAGCTGTAAGAAAGGTCATGCTACTGACTGTATTCAATTTTAAAAAACTCATTTATTTAGAAAAAGAATTAGCTGTACAACTTCGAAGTAACACTACCTTTTCAAATAAGAACCTAAAACTCTGACAAACTGACACTCACAATGGAATATGTCAAGATATTTCATCTTTTTTCTTTTTCTTTTTTTGCTATGCTGACTCAACACATTCAATTACATCATGGATTTAACAGCACCAGTAACACAACAAAACAAAACCCAAATGTCCACTTGCTTCATGCTCCATCAAAACTCAGACTCACCTCCTGAAAATATCACAACATTAACAGCTGTAAACAACTGTTCAAAAAAATAACGGAGATTCAGACAAGTTCAATGATGTATTTGTGGCCATATTATTACTTAAAATTATTCCCACATAAAACAACAACATTAGTAATTATATCTGCACATGTAAAACACTTCCACTGCGGCTACTTGCAGCATGTCACATTACAAATGCTGCTTAAAATGGTGTCTTCCAACAGGGAAGCCCATCTCACACTGATGCAAGAAATCCTATGGCATATCGTGGTTTAGATCCTGCGAGTTCTAGAACAAAATTCTAATTTTCACATTCAAAGCCTCCGAAGTGTGTGAAAGTTTCTGTAGGAATTTTTTTTTAAGTTTCTTCATTTTAAAAATCACATACTTTCACATATGGTTGACACAATGCAATGAATCATCCATTAGTAATAGAATGCTGCCATGATAAGAAGTGCACAATTCAATGTGAATTATTACATGTTCATTATTGTAACATGCTGGTTGTAAGCAAGTGTTTCCATCTATGATGTCAAATCAAATAGAATTATATTACTGAGCAAATGCTAAGAATTAGTTACGTATATTTTGGAACAGAAAATGCAACAGCAAACATCTACAATTAGTGTTAACTCTGTGGGTTATTTCTGATAAACAAATAATAAGAACAAGGCCTGATCCACAAACTAATGTGTGTTAATATTGTCTGTGGGGAACTGAAAGTATACAGAAACAAACCATACTGTTCTGAGGCTTTAATATGTGAAACCTCATGTGTTGTCCTCAACACACATACTGTAAACATCCATGTGTTCCAGGATTTGTTGCCATGGCATGAAATTTGCTTGGATGTTGAAGGGCATCATTTCAGCAACTACTGTAACATTAGGCATGTAAAGTTATGTAACTGGTAACATTTTTGTTACTGCAGAACCTGCAATTAATCGTGCAGCAGCATTGCATTATCTTATTCAAGATTACCTGCCCACTGGCCCATGTCTTGCTGTACAGTAAGGCCACAACATAGGGAATGGAGTTACATGTGGCCAAACAATAAAGTTCCAGGAATGATGCTATAGTGCAAGTATGGTTTGGCACACAAATCAATTACAACTGGTTCATTTCAGTTCATGTTATGACCACTAGGGAGAATTGAAAAGGAAGTGGTATCTCATTTATTTCATCCACAGCAGCATGGCACGTAAATTGTTTCATTTTGTTATAATTCAACAAACATCAAGCTTTGTTTCTGACTCAGGGAGGGGGCAAGAGAAACATATTAAATACTTACAACTATTTATGGAAATAAAGCTGTATCTTGTATGCAAGTCTTTGAAAAGTTTCAAGGATGCATACAGGAATAAGAGGAGCTTGAAGATGATCCAAGGAGCGGGCGATCGTTAACTGCTCAAAATCCCAGAACAGTTGCAAAATTCTTAAACTAGTGGTCAGACACTTTCAAATGACCCTTGCCCTCTGGGATGTGATGCTACATCACTGAGCAAGTGGTTCCCTAATTTAAGACTTTCAGAAAGCACCATTTACCCAGCAACATGTCACACACCATACAACCAGAATCCTCAACCCTTACAGTGAAGGAGAATTAACTGTACATTAATCAGGACATGACTCCCCACCAGATTCTTCATGAGGATTTGCAAAAGAGGAAGATCTGCACAAGTCTAGACACCACAAAAGAGGAAGATCTGCACAAGTCTAGACACCCAGTCTCACAAATGAGCATATTCTCCCGTGATATTACAGTCTTTTTTGCCAGAATGCCACGTGGACAGCAGCCTCACACCTTACTGACCAGACCTCACACCACATCATTTTTCTTTTCCATTTCCGAAAGTAAAAACTGTCCTCATACAAAGATATATGAACACTGCATGTGTCAAGAAGAATATATGAGTAATGGCTGAATTAAATGCAGTTCGTTTGGATTCCTTGTACAACATCTAGACAGATATGAAAAGTATGTTCCAGTCATAGGAGATTACTCTGAAGTAACAAGTTTTTTCCTTATTTCATATGCATCTATCCTGGAACTATATTGCCCGACCGTGAACACACACACATTTGTGTGTGCGTGCACATGCACATCTCCTTAGTTCACAAAAATTATTACTAACATCAAAGCCTGATTTTACTAACATGAAAATAAGGCTGTTACTTCCCTGTTTTGATACAAAGTGTCCCAAGTGAACTTTTCAAGGGTTGTTTATGCAGTTAATGTAGAACATCCTAAATATATTGCTTCACAGTCTTAATGAAGTCAGTATGTGACCCAAGTATTCACTGACATATGTTCTCTGCATGACAAAATAAAAGTCTCTCCCTGTCAGTGAACTAAGTTTTGCACAAACTTTCCAAGGGTTCACGAGTCTAAAAGTTGATTGGCTGGTAGCTCCTATCACTTACAACACAGAACAGTCCTGCATGTTATCTCTGTTATAATAAAGTTGGTGTATACTGACAGCACTGTGTACATAAGACATACCAACCATGAAACATAGTGAATTTACCAAAGCAAATACCTTTCACATTAATCTGAGCCTTACGACCTTGCGGAATGTTGTCAGGAGAAAAGTTTTATCACAGTTTTTAAGTGAGGGAGGGTAGATGCTGGACTGTGCATAAGGAATATAACAGGCACTCAATTATAGTACAGTAGTAATATGTTGTCATGTACATATACGGAGCACCCCACTAATGAATGGTGGGAGAAAAATGGATTCTTAAATTCCTAGTGTATGCAGATCGTTTATGCAGTAAAGCTACTGTGAGAGGTAATGCTACTATTCTGAGGTTCATGATTAGTGGGATGCCCTGGACATACATACACACACACACACACACAAACACACACACACACACACATACAATGTCTACAAATGATGTTCAAACCTTTCATCTTGAATTACTCAAGTATGTTAAGGTACAGTCAATAAATAGAAACCACCTGAAAAAATCAGCATGAGAAAAGCCATGAACAACTCACAAAGATTGAAAGAGTGTTATAAGTGGCTCAAGCAATGTCAAACCAATATTCAATCAACAGCCATGCTTTCTGGAGAAAACCATCATCAGTTCAACATAAAATCAAATCAATCAACACCAGCATATTTATTGTAAGTAAATATTATTACCTACACAAGTTTGCTATATGTTTCAGCCCCAACAAGGGCCATCCTCAAGCAAAACACAAGAATGTGTATAAAATGGAAGGTGGTACTTAAAAAAAGAGATCTGAAAGAAATTTGAATTCAGGGTAGTTTCATAGTATTCTTTTACATCAAAAATATGTATACTAATATCCCCACCAATAAATTAATACATATTATCTTTCCAATGCTGGATTCAAATCATGTACAGATCATATAATATACCAATATTATTTTAAGTCACAACTACTTTCAGCATACAAAGAAACAATACATTCAAAAACTGGCCTTAATATGGGTGCTCCCACTTCTTTCTTCTTTCAAAGATTCCTCTACAATTCACTACATACAACTGCATATTTCAAATATTAAACCAAAAACAAAACAGGATACTTCAGACATGCAATGATGTTTTGATCATTTACGCTAGTAAAATACAAGACATTAAGAATGTTCTGGATGAGTTTAATGATATACACCCTGTGCTGAAAGTACACAATAAAGGTAAAAGTAAAGTTCATCCTATAACAGGCCATGAAGGTCCAGAGGGGGAGTAGAGAAATAGCTCCACTCTTTCTCTATTCTTGGTGCTAGATGGGGTGGGTGGTCAATGCCACGCCCCAGCCGCTTTACCCCTGGGAAAGAGACCCGGTACCCATTGTATAGGAGGCTGGGTGGGCCCCAGGGCCAGTCTGCTGAAGTACACAATAGAAGAAGAAATAATTCCATACATTTTCTAGAAATCACACTGAAGAAAACACAAACCCACAGTGACACTGCAGTCTTCAGGGCTTACAATGACAGCCTGACAGACTGTATCATCCCAAAGACCTTCTGTCACCCAACAAACCACAAGATGGCATCAAATAGATATTTTTACTGTAGAATCCACACTTATCACCTTGAAAAGCCAGAAAAAGAAACAAAGCCTAATACACTCAGAAACAACTTACATAATAATCAATAAAACAAAAATATATTAAATGGCATATGATGTGAAGAGAGAAAAATAAATAAAGAAGATGAGGAACATCCTGACAAAAAACACAGAGAATGGGTCACTTTCACATATTTTGGTGAAGGAACCAATTCATGACAAAACTGTTTACGAATACTAACTGAAGAATATCTTGCAAAACTAACAATACTGTTGACAAAGTATTGTTATACAAGAATTCCAAAGATAAGGATTAACAGAGTGAAAGGGAAGAGCATAAATACATTTGCCCCAATTGTAAGATGAAAAACCCCAGAGAAACTGAAAATCATTTTGAAAAAAAGTACAGTGAACATTTTCAGTCTTATAAACACTGTAACTTAAATTTGACATCTACACAGCATTTACACAGAGAACTTCTTGCATACTGTACACATCATTAAGTACAGACACTTCATAAATGCTTTATATAATGTTTGTATTAATTCAAACATTATATAAAGCATTTATGAAGTGTCTGTACTTAATGATGTGTACAGTATATTGTTTGTATTAATTCAAAAATAGGTCAACTACTGATCACATCTTCTGTATTCGTCAAATACTTGAGAAAAAATGGAAACACAATGAGGCAGTGCATCAGCTCTTTATAGACTTCAAGAAAGCTTATGATTCAGTTAGGAGGGAGGCCTTGTACAATATTCTCATTGAGTTTGGTATCCCCAAGAAACTGGTAAGGCTAATAAAAATGTGTCTGACTGAAACGTACAGCAAAGTCCGGGTGGGTAAAAATTTGTCTGAGATATTTCCAATTAGGAATGGTTTGAAACAGGGAGATGCTCTATCGCCATTGCTTTTTAACTTTGCTTTGGAGTATGCCATTAAGAGGGTTCAGGTAAACCACGATGGCTTAAAATTAAATGGTACGCATCAGCTTCTGGCTTATGCCGATGATGTTAACATATTGGGAGGAAGCGTACATACTGTAAAAGAAAATGCGAAAGCTTTAGTAGTTGCTACTAAGGAGAATGGACTAGAAGTAAATGCTGATAAAACGAAGTATCGGAACGGAATGTAGGGCGGCGTCACAGTGTGAAGATTGATAATATTTCCATTGAAAGGGTAGAAGAGTTCAAATATCTGGGAACGACAATAACAGATCAAAATTCTATTCAGGAAGAAATTAAGAGCAGATTGAAGTTAGGGAATGCTTGCTTTCATTCGGTGCAGAATCTGTTGTCTTCCCGGTTGCTATCCAAAAACTTAAAGATCAAGATACATAGAACTATAAATTTGCCCGTGAATTTGTATGGGTGTGAGACCTGGTCGCTGACATTGAGGGAGGAACGCAGGCTGAGGGTGTTTGAGAACTGGGTGTTGAGGAAAGTATTTGGACCTAAGAGAGACCAGGTGACAGGGGAATGGAGAAAGCTGCATAACGAGAAGCTGAATGATCTGTACTCCTTACACAATATTGTGCGGTTGGTAAAATCGAGACGAATGAGATGGGCAGGGCTTGTAGCGCGTATGGGGGAGGATAGAGGTGTGCACAGGGTGTTGGTGGGGAAGCCTGAGGGAAAGAGGCCATTGGGGAGACCAAAACTTAGATGGGAGGATAATATGAAGATGGATCTTCAGGAAGTTGTAGGGGGTCGTGGGGACTGGATGGAGTTGGCTCAGGATAGGGACAGGTGGCGGGCACTTGTGGCTACGGTGAGGGACTTTCAGGTTCCATAAATGCGGGGAATTTCTTGACTAGCTGCAAAGTTTACTGGTTAGCTTCTCAAGAAGGACTCTGCTCCATGGAGTAAGTAAGCAAGTATGTCCAGAAGAGTGGCGAGATCTTCTTTGCCTTCTGCTCACACTTCAGTGTTGTCAGAATTTTCTGTTTTGAACTGCACACTTCAAGGTACAGCTGCTTCACTTCATCACATTTTTTCTGACTCTCCCTCAGTCGAATGCTGCAGCACACAATATTTATTTCCTTATTACTCTTGGCTTCTTACACGATGCTTTCAAAACCATACTATATACCGCATCAACTGATAAGATGATTAGTCAATAATAAATTGGAAATGATGTAGAGGAAATGGTAATGGCCCAATATGAAATGACATCCTGGCATAAGCTTACAGACACAGCGGTAACTCATGCAAATCTTTATCACTGCAGCCACTCTCTTGGACTTAACCCTTTAAACGCTGAATTAAATCCCATCTGGCATTTGCTGGCATTATTAGGAGCTCACCATTTTCTCCACGTTAGCACGATAAGGGTTAAAGCATTACATATATATATATATATATATGGAGCACCTATTGTTAATGTTTCTAGATCACACACAACGACGCACTACAGTCGGTAGGACTCATCTCGACGAGTGATCAGCTCGTCGCAGAGACCTCTACCTGACAACACACGATAATCACAACAGACAAATATACATGCCACCGATGGGATTCGAACCCAGGATCTCAGCAGGTAAGCGGCCTGCGGCCGCTCACCTGCTGAGATCCTGGGTTCGAATCCCACAGGGGACATGGATATTTGTCTGTTGTGAGTGTCGTGTGTTGTCAGGTAGAGGTCTCTGTGACTAGCTGATCACTCGTCCAGATGAGTCCTACCGACTGTTGTGCGTCGTTGTGTGTGATCTAGAAACATCAAGAATAGGTGCTCCATATATATATATATGACATTAGTAGCCTAAGGGTTAATACGAGCACCCACTGTAGTGGGCGCAAGCAGGTTAAGTGTTAATATAATATGCTAACTGCTGAACATGCAGCAGAGCTATCCATTAGACCACAGCACTTAGTAGGGATAATATAGAGACCAATGTATTTATTGCACTCAAAACTGGACTATGATAAAACATTTGTTGGTCCAGGAGTGCATTATTTGATCCATCGCAGTACTGTAACAGTACCAGTACTAAGGCACATGTCCCACACTACATTATTTGATCCATCGCAGTACTGTAACAGTACCAATACAAAGGCACATATCCCACACTACATTATTTGATCCATCGCTGTACTGTAACAGTACCAACACAAAGGCACATATCCCACACTACATTATTTGATCCATCGCAGTACTGTAACAGTACCAACACAAAGGCACATGTCCCACACTACATTATTTGATCCATCGCTGTACTGTAACAGTACCAACACAAAGGCACATATCCCACACTACATTATTTGATCCATCGCTGTACTGTAACAGTACCAACACAAAGGCACATATCCCACACTACATTATTTGATCCATCGCAGTACTGTAACAGTACCAACACAAAGGCACATGTCCCACACTACATTATTTGATCCATCGCTGTACTGTAACAGTACCAACACAAAGGCACATATCCCACACTACATTATTTGATCCATCGCAGTACTGTAACAGTACCAATACAAAGGCACATGTCCCACACTACATTATTTGATCCATCGCTGTACTGTAACAGTACCAACACAAAGGCACATATCCCAC
>Ga0268261_10003893_pt1 | contig 11072 bp, 8 predicted proteins | sample TergutNc150P1_FD_190353 | JGI IMG/M metagenome (GOLD analysis project Ga0268261, IMG submission 190353) | Nasutitermes corniger P1 segment gut microbial community from laboratory colony in Florida, USA - Nc150 P1 (SPAdes) (version 2) | ecosystem: Host-associated > Arthropoda: Insects > Digestive...
GGGGGGGGGGGGAGTCCAAATGGGAATGCAGACAAAGCAGTTTCAATGACACGTTACACCCAATACATCCCAATTCCCTCCTACAAAATTTCACTGTAATTTTCCACTTTTTCACTGCCCATAGAGTTTCTGCAGACGTTTTCAAATGCCTTTCAGGCTCTTCTTTCTGTAGAATTTAATTCTGTACTAAGTATTGGTCTTCGAATAGTTGTGTCATTTGTGGGCCAATGAAAAATCCATCTTTCAACTTGTCCCCATATATTCTGGGAAAAGTCTGCTTTAAATAGGCAAATCCTTCGCTTTTTTCATCCGTAGCTTTCAATGATATTTTTATCAAACCGACCTTGAAATGCAAAGGAGGCAAAAAGATTTTTTACTTATCCCCTAAAGCAAGATGTGCCACATTCTTCTGACCTGGTGTTGATTCTGAACGGAGTGGCTATTTTTTATTCTGTAGTGGTAATCCTTCGCTCGGCAGTCTCATTCACACTAAAAGGTGCAGAATTTAGTGTATACACCTTGCTTCACCATCAATATTGCCACAACTTTTATGTCAGCAAATAAATTCCACCGGTGTTCTTCAAAGCGTATTTTTTGCAGCAAAACCTGAAGGTTCTCGTACGTTTCTTTCATGTGAACAGTATGAGTCAGTGGGACAGGAGGGAACTTATTTCCATTGTGGAGTAACATTGCCTCCAAACTGACCTTAGATGAATCAATGAAAAGCCTCCATTGCCCACAGGTGTGTTCAAGCTGCAATTCTTCCATTAATTCTTGGATGTTATTTCAATGCACTAGATCACCATTCATTGAGTAATAAGTTGTTATATCTGACTGTCTTCTTTTCATCTCTGTGATAAAATATCGGTGTGTTTAGAGTCCCTTTAATTTGCAGTGTAATTATTTGTGCAGTGTGATAATTATCACACTACAGATTAGACGCTAAATAGACGGCAGGAAGGTTGCTCAACTTGAGAAATAGTGTATTCTAGGTATTAAATGACATAAGTAAAAAAACAAAAGAACAGCATAAAAACCATTGTCCAAGCCCCAAATTTCGGTTTTTGGCCATTCAATTGAAGTATCAACTGGTATCATCCAAACGGAAGGTGATATAAACATTTTATTCATGCATTCGAATGTGTAAACTCATTTCCAAAAAAAATCTATCAAAATTATTTCAGAAAGGAAAATTATGCCGACCAGTGTATTTTTCAGCCATCCGTAATTCGTACGTTGTTGTGTTCTTATACGCTGATTATTTCCTTTGACGTTGTGTGCTCGCTATCTACTACAAAAATCTGAGTAATTTCGGAGTAGTTTGAGAATGCTACAACTTGGAAAGAAAAATGCAGTCACGAAATGTAGATGTAGATTGTATGGATGCGAAAAATGGCCTTGGCACTGAAGAAAAAGCATAAGTCTAGGATTCTGAAAGGAGACAAGTTGAACTACTTGTATGTAGCTGGACGGAGCGGGAGACTGGAGAAAAATAATTTCCGAGGAATATAATCCCAGTTGTTAGAAACAGCACTACAAGCCGGAAGGTCGTGGGATCGATTCCCGATGGTGTCACTGGAATTTTTCATTGACAGGCCCTGAGGTTCTGGCCGCACTATGGCCCTGGGGTCGACTCAGCCTGTAACAGAAATGAGTACCAGGAATATTTCCTGGGGGGTAAAGGCGGCCGGTGCGTACGGCTGACAACCTTACCGCCTTCAGGTGCCGATTGTCATGAAATCTGGGAGCCTCAACCTCCTAGAAACCTCAGGGCCTGTCCAGGCCTGTAATGGGATTGCTTTACCTTATCCTTAACTTGTAAGAAACAGACAGTCTTCGTTACAAATATAAAGCACAATTAAACGAGTAATTTCTTGTCAATTATATGTCCTAATAGTACACAGTGCGGCTGAACTCAGCATTTTGGCGCTCGAAGACAAGAGACACTTCATGTAAGTGGAGGTCGGTGGCATGATAAAAAAAACGCTTGAAACATATGGTAGCAAATGCGATGAAAAATGAACAACTTAGTGAATAACATGCGTGACGGCGACAAAAGTGTAATTATTTTATGACAGTATGCATTCAACGTTGATAAGTGACACGTTCACTACAGTCGTTGCCACGCGTAATTCAGAAATTCAAACATACGAACTCGTACCACTGTAAAACTTGGAGCACGTAAGTTAGTAGGGGCAAGGTGGTAGGTTGCTAAGGGCCCCGAACGGCTAATATAAACGCGGAAAGCATCACTGGAAACCCCTTAAACATTTGAAGACTAAGAAGAGCATTGTTATAGTAATTTTTTCCCAGAGCCCCCCCCCCCCCACACACACACAGATCCAAACAGGTTCTCAGAAATTAAACTAAGATGCAGATATTATTCCAAGCCTATTTCATAATTGGGCAATACGTATGGAAACAGAAGACAAAGATCATTAAAAAAAGCAGATAAATAACGCACAAATCACCAAACGCCACGCATTAACGGTCATTCGTATACATACCTCTTATAGCTTTTTAAGTACAATGTACTGTTAAAGCTGTCCCTTTGCATGTCAAGTAGGCACGTGGGGGAGTGGAGGTATACATCCACTCTTTATTAACCTTGTAGAGTGGTCAGCTTCACACAAGATACTGGTTACGGTCCTGTCATTTCCCGATAAAACGTAAAACCATAAAGAAAATTAAGCAATTTCTTAAGAATTATCATTTTCACAAAATACTTATATCCTCTGTTTCTTTTGCAGCCACTTTGTAACACATATACCTGCTTCCAGTTGTTTCTTCTGTGACATACCAAGAAAATTTAACCCCTGGGGAAGGGAGGCGCTAGCCTTGTAACCATGGTAACTACGCCACGTTCAGGAGAAGTGTACTACACGGAACACCAGAAACAAGACACATGTTTGAGTCAGCATTTTATTACAAATGAGGATATGAAGTGCAGCGAATGTTAGAATACGCAGGAGTTACACACAAGTCGTTTTTCATCTCGAAAATAAAGTCATAAATTTTTCCCGTTTACGTAAATATTCTACATTTCATACTACAGCTTATCTCAGAGGTAAATACGAGTACGTAAGGCCCAACTTGGTATAAGCTACTACATCAGCATTAAAATATACAAGAAAAAGTACAGAGCCAAAATTTGACTGTGAACAGGGTGGATAGCCGGGGATGATTTTCGCCGGAACAGAGTATTTTTTCCTACAACCGCTCAAAATAAATCTGGAGTTCTCAAAACCTCCTAGTCGGAACGGCGAATTTGAAAACATGAAGGGCAATTTCGTTACTAAGAAACCAGATACTGTTTTTGCGTACGTAATTTTTTCCGTTGCAGTACTTATGTTGCCGCTGAACGTTGGCAAATAAGCTGGTAGAGAGAGGGTGTGATGGCATGTTCTTTCGTGTTGAGAAACTTTAAAGTCAGAAGTGAGATAAACAAAGTGTTTGTTGCTCTGCTCTGATTTTGTATGTTAGTTAATACGTTAAACTGCACTGTTTATCATTTCTGTTTTTTATGGAGCTTATTAATAACGCGACTGAATATTGTTCTAATAGGCATAAAATTACAAGCCTTAAGTACGCATTCGTTTGTGCTTTATTTTAAGAAACACCCGAGCGAAGAGACGCCAGAGTTCTTAGATGTGCGTATAACAAGTAAACAATTCAATTTTGTGACTACAATTTATTTTAAGAAAACTCGAAAGATCTAGCACAATAAAAAGTACGCTACCTCATTCTGGTTTATTTTAAGAGAAACTCGGTATGTGACGTGGGTTTTAGCCTGACATACGTAATTACCCTAACACGCTTATTCTATTGTGTTGTGTTTCTCAAGGCGATGAATAAGAAGATTGATATCTTCTTTGGATGTGACGCCGTTTGGTCCTATATATGCCGTCGTTTAAGAGCAACTGCTATTCCTATCAACAGAGTATAAGGTAGCTAGCTCTATTCTGATATTAGAAGTAGCAGGTTATGTTAAGGGTTGTAGTCGAGCCTTTTGTTCAGAGTTGATACGGCATTGTTAAGTAACATAAACCAACAAATACAGTATGTCTATTTTAAATACTTCATGGCCATTCATTGATGCTTCAGTATGAGAATAAAGCCAACAAGTTCATAGAAGATATGTAAATTAATTACATACGTCGAAAACCTCCCACACTGGTCATAATTTGTGGACATCTCAGGGAGGTGCTGTATGTAGGATATACGAGTATTATAGTGAATTCACAACCAATGTATAAATATAAAACATTTAGTTTTAAATATATGGTATAAAATACGCTAAAATATAAAATACAGATAAAATTATTTGTGTTACATTTACAATAAAAAAACTCAATTAGGATCCATCATTCTTTTGTAAAAAACATTCTCAACTTTTTCTCCACCTTTTCTTGCTACGCAGGTTTTATTGATGTTTATTCAAACACCTCTATCCTTGTTGAACCGACCCCAGCGCCAAGGTAAGGAGAAAAAGAGAAACGATGAAATAAATATTTGGTTTGACATAGTTTTTTTTTAAACATTTCTCCTTTTCATGTCAATGCAGTGCGACCTGCAGACACTACACCACCACCCTAATTGGACGGTGCTACGACGCACATAACACAAGAACTCATTACTCAAGTAAATTTAGCACAAATAATTTTGTCTGTATTTTATACTTTAACATATTTTAAGCCATATATTTAAAACTTAATATTTTATATTTATACATTGGTTTGAGTTCTTTGTAAGATATCCTTCGTACAACACCTCCCTGAGGATGACCACAAAAGATGACCGAAACATATAGCAGGTTTTCGATGTATCCAATAAATTCACAATTTTACTTGCACTTGTTGGTTGCATTGTCATACTGACAGTACGTCGAACTTACCAACAGAATTAATCCTTTAAACGCCGAGTTAAATACCATCTGCCATTTGCTGGCATTATTAGGAGCTCACCATATTCTCCACTTTAGCAGGATAAGGGTTAAACGAGAATGCCGTAGGATTTGCACCTCGGAGTCAGTCGTCCCGTTGCGTTACATCGATATTCTCGTTGGACTGCCTGACCCTGTATATATAAAGGCGCTACGATCCTTCTAGAAGTCGGTAAATTTATAACAATCGAAATAGTGTAACACCCTGTAAGATTGAAATGTTTGTCATTCACCTGCATTTCAATAGCAATTCCAAGAACATTTCACGTCAGCCTGGAAGACGGCTGAGAGTGATAAGGTGTCGACAAATCCGGCGAGGAGGGAGACTGAAGTTGAAACAAAGGAGGAATGTGCAGTGGCGAAAGTGGCGCACATGAATGAGGGCAAACCCTTGGTTTTGTTGCAGGTAAACTGTGGGAGTATTTACAATAACGCCTTAGACTTCTGGAACTTACAACCCTGATGATGTAATAGACAGGGAGTAATGGCGTAGTGAGGAAATTAGCAATGCTTAAGTTTTTAGGGCTGATTACACAACTTTCATAAGGGACAGGCACTCTCGCGACTCTCTACGACTATAATGAATAAGCAGTCGCGGAAAGCCGAAACGGGGTGGCCCTCCAGCTTGGGGGACGGGCAAGGTGCTAACAACCCCTCACCGTAACAACGTACCATGTTACGAAATATCGACACAGAAAACCTCGGAACTGAGATGATACATTGTTACGACCTACGCATCGGAAAAGAGACATGAAATTTGGTACTGAATGTTAGAAGCCTGTGTAGGTCAGGTTCCCTTACAGCAGCAGCCAGGGAATTAGTAAGACATAAAGTAGATTTAGTGGGCGTTCAGGAGGTTAGGTGGGACAAAGGCAGCATAATAAGAGCAGGGAATTATAATTTATTCTATGGGGAAAAAAACGAAAATCATCAATTGGGGACAGGATTTTTTTACACCACAAAATAGTATCACCAGTTAAGAGAGTAGAGTTCGTTAGTGATAGTATGCCATATATAGTTATGAGATGTCGCTGGTCTAATGTCATTGCTCTGAAAGTGCCTGCAACAAGTGAGGAGAAATTTGATGGTTCAAAAGACAGTTTTTATGAGGAATTAGAGCATTTGTTAGATCATTCTCCTAATACCATATGGAAATTCTATTAGGATATATTAATCTAACAGAGGGGAGAGAGAATATTTTCAAACCGAAAACTGGGAATGACAGTCTACATCATGATAGTAATACAATGGGGGTAGAATAATATATTTTGCCACATCAAAACTTCTAGTTGTTAACAGCAGGATGTTCCCGCATCGAAAAATTCATACGAACACCTGGACCTCTCCTGATGGATAGACACAACCAGACTGATCATATATTGATATACAGCAGATGGCATTCGAGCAGGCTCGATGTACGATTGTTCAGGGGAGGTGAATGTGATACAGATCACTATCTGGTGGTTGCAAAAGTTAGGGAAAGATTGGCAATAAGTAAACAAGCAGCACAGGAGTATGAAAAGGAATAATTTTATCTCAGGAAGCTAAATGAGCTGGAGGTTAGGAAAGTGTATCAGATTAAGATCTGGAACAGGTGTGCAGCTTTGGAGAACTTAAGTGATAGCGAGGACATACATACGGCTTGGGAGAGCAGTAAAGAGAATATCAAAACATAATCTAAAGACAGTCTAGGTCTGTACGAATTGAAGCAGCATAAACCATGGTTTGATGGAGAATGTTGTTCATGTCTTTTAGAACATAGGAAGCAGGTTAAATTGCAGTGTATACAGAATACAAACCAAGGCATTGTAGATAATCTAAACAATGTCAGACGTGAAGCTAGCAGACATTTCAGGAACAAAAGAAGAAACATATGAAAGCTAAAATTGATGAACTTGAAACCAATAGTACGATCAAGAATATCAGAGACTTCTATAGAGACATCAAAGGTTGTAAGAAGGGTTACCGGCCTAGTAGTAATATAGGAAAGGATGATAGCGGTGATTTGGATAGACTGTCACAGTATTTTGGCTAGGTGGAGGAACCATTCCTTTCAACTGTTCAGTGTACGAGGGGTTAGTAATGTCAAGCCGATAGAAATACATTCAGCATAACCACTAGTGCCTGAGCCGAGTGCCTTAGGGATGAAATGGCTATTGAAAAGATAAAGACACATATCACCAGGTATTGATCAAATCCGAGCGGAATTGATTAAGGCAGGGGTAGAAAAATTCGCTCTGAAATCCATGAACTTATTATTTCTATTTGGAATAAGGACGAAATACCGGAGGAGTGGAAGGAATCTATTACTGTCTCTATCCGTAAGAAGGGTGATAAAACAGTATGTGCTAATTATAGAGGCATAACAATTTGCCAACTAGGTACAAAATTTTATCCAACATCCTGCTGTCAATGTTAAATCCATGTGCAGAGAAAATTATTAGGGATCATCAATGTGGATTTCGACGCAACAGATCAACTACAGATCATATTCCTGCATTTTCGTCAAATACTTTGGATAAAATGAGAATACAAAGAAGCAGTGCATCAGCTCTTTATTGACTTCAAGAAAGCTTATAATTCAGTTAAGAGGGGGGGTCTTTTATAATATTCTCATGGAGTTTGGTATCCCCATGAAACTCGTAAGACTAATAAAAATGTGTCTGAATGACTGAATGAAGCCTATAGTAGAGTCCGGGTAGGCGAGAATTTGTCTTACGTGGTTCCTATTAGGAATGTTTTGAAGCAAGGAGATGTTTTATCGTCACTGCTTTTCAACTTTGATTTAGAGTACGCCATTGGGAGAGTTCAGGTGAACCAGGAGAACTTGAAATTAAATGGTACACTCCTGGTTTATGCTGATGATATTAATATACTGGGGAAAAGCGTAATACTATAAGGAAAAACGCAACGGTTTTAGTAGCTGCGAATAAGGAGAATGGACTAGAAGTTATTGCTCATAAGACTAAGTACATGCTCACGTCTCGAGATCAGGATGCAGGACGAAGCCACGGTATAAAGATTGAAAATTGAAAATTGAAAGTGTGGAAAAGTTCAAATATTTGGGAAAAACCTTAACAAATGATAATTATATTCAGGAATAAATTAAGAGTAGAATGAAGTCAGGGAATGCTTGCTATCATTCGGTGCAGAATCATTTGTCTTCTAGTTTGTTATACAAAAATTTAAAATTAAGATATACATAACTATAATTTTGCCTGTTGTTTTGTATGGCTTTGAAACTTCGTCGCTCACATTGAGGGAGGAACGTAGGCTAAAGGTCTTTGAGAATAGGGTGCTGAGGAGAATATTTGGGGATAAGAGGTACGAGGTAACACGGGAGTGCAGGAAATTACATACTGAGGAGCCTAATTACCTGTACTCCTCACCCAGTATTATTCGGGTGGTTAAATCGAGACAAATAAGATTGGCGGGGCATGTAGCAAGTAAGGGGGAGAGAAGAGGCGCATACAGGGTTTTGGATGGGAAACCTGGGGGAAAGAGACCACTTGGAAGGCCCAGGCGGAGATGGGAGAATAATATTAAGATGAATCTTCAGAAAGTATGATGTGGGGGCATAAACTGGATCAAGCTGGCTCAGGATAGGAACAAGTGGCGAGTACGTTTGAATGCGTTAATGAAACTTCGGGTTCCATAAAATGCGGGGAATTTCATGACTAGCGGGAACCGGTTATCTTCTCAAGAAGGTCTCTGCTCCATGGAGTAAATAAATAAGTATTGAAATGTAGAGCTGATCATTCGTTACGATTATTTGAAATGCATATTTTAACAAACGAAATAGGTAATGTTTCAATAAAACACAGCTTTTTAAAGCCCAGTACTACCACGTCTAACTTTAAAAAAATTCCATGTTCTGTCCTTAGCTTGTAACTGTGAGTTTCTTTATGGATGTCAGCAGAGACAGTGATTATCCCCCTATACAACACTAACTAATTGATGTTTACAACCCAGACGGTGTATTTAATGTGCACTGAGGTTAATTTTCGTCTTTAGACCATGCCGTGGTTCAGACGATTAGTCGCAACTCTTCCCTACACCAGACCATGTGCCATTTATGGTAGACAGCGTGGCAGCAGGGCAGGTTTTGCTCCGAGTACTTCGGTTTTCCGCTGTTACTGTAATTCCACCAACGTTACGTACTCGTCTAGAGTTCTCTTACCAGAAGGACAAGTAGGAGAAGGTTGGGAAATTTCAAATTGTGGCGGTGTAATTTCCAAACGCATACAATTACGTTATATACCCACACTACACATTATTTCTGTTTCTGCATACAATTTGTGCAGCCGACCGCGTGCTTGCTTCTAGTCCGTATCGTGTCCCACAGTGAATTGCTTCCCTTGCAGTTCTTACTTGTATTGCCACTTGCTCTTTCAGTTGAGGAGTCCTGAGGTTGTGTTGCTCGGGCCACAGACATCCCGGCTGGTCAGACGTGCTGGTCATTGGCGTTCGCCATTAAAACAGTGCGCTGTCTGATATCTGTGAGCATGAGAGGAAAAATACTCTCGCATTTCTCTTGTTTAAAAAAATTAATTGGTGCTTAAAAGAACTAAGTGTTAATAATGCACATGTACAGCACATGAGGCATACCATCTCGCGTTCCGCCATGCACCACACCACTTAACGCATTCTGTGCGCCTTACTCTGTATAAACATGCGGAGTAAGCAGCAGTACAATCCTGGCCAATTAACTGGCACACAGCCAGGGAATTTCCCACAAGAACGTATCACAGTAACGTGATATTGTATTTTTAGCCCTTAGAAAAGTGGTTGGTGGTTACATCTAGTGAGTAATGGCAAAGACGTTTTTATTTTTTGTTATAGCCAGTCCATTAACACATGTCTCTCATATAGGAGTACTAGTTCTGTAATTGAAACATAAAACACCTCACACTCTTATTATACGTTTCAGTCAAACACAATCACACACGTATTATATGAATACTATTTCACGTTTCAAATTCGTTACATGTTTCGTTAGTGCATGTCGTCTCCAGGCGAAAATCTTGTGCGAGATTAACGAAGGTGTAATGAAGCTACAATATACCATTTCCCAACTATGTTCCACACAAATTATGGACGAAATATAAACCATTCTGCAACAGATATTTTCACGTTCCTAAAAAAAACACACAACAATGGCGAATGTTAGTTCAACTCAACATCAACACGCAGCGGTGAGTGGTAGTAGATACCTGCCATGCAGCACAAGGTACGCTAGGTACTACCTGTATATGCCAATCCCACTGGGTCATCATGTAATTAATTGCAGGGGACGATGTTACCTGCATACAGTCGCTAAAGGAAATGTAACGCAGTGATGAAGTTTTGAACCTGCCAAATATTTAAACAGAGAGTTTAAGTAGATGTGTTCACTCGCATCTTAAGAATTTCAAGTAACTGCTTTGATTTCTCACAAAATTACATGTGTGGCTTGGTAAAATAAGTTTAAAGTGTCTACATTTTGAATTATACATTTCCAGCTCCAACAGAAAGAGTCAAGATTTGATATTACATTCACCTGATTGTGGGATGGTTGGTTTTGCTTCTGTATGTTAAGATACGATGCTGTCAATTGCTAAGAGTATACAGTTTCAGTGACAGATGAATATGGAGCAGTGGTGGAATGAAATTTACAGAGGAAGTGGGAAGTACTCGGAAAAAAAATATCTGTCTCAGAGCCACAACTAATCCGACACGGAGGAGTCTGGGATCGAACTGGGGCCTCAATACTGAGAAATCGAGAACTGAACGTCTGAGCCATGGCAGGGCCCTGAGCTTGAAGTCCGTTTCCCGTGTTATCAGTCATCGTGTTGCAATTGTTTGCACATGATATTTAAATTTGCGGCGGCGATGATTTTGATTCATAGCTGAGGACAGATAGCAATCGCTCAGCGACGAATTTCTTTTATATTATCATAATCGACTCCAGTGAAGTGCGATGGAAAGGACACGGTGAATTAAGAAGTGGTGATTATATAGTGTATTATTCCGGGGGTGAACGTGCTGAAAAAGGTGTAGCAATAGTGTTGCATAAAAGTGTAGTGAGAAGTGTTGTTAAGAAGATTGTTTATAATGACGGAATCACCGCTATTAAACTACAGGCAGAGCC
>Ga0268261_10003894_pt1 | contig 11071 bp, 7 predicted proteins | sample TergutNc150P1_FD_190353 | JGI IMG/M metagenome (GOLD analysis project Ga0268261, IMG submission 190353) | Nasutitermes corniger P1 segment gut microbial community from laboratory colony in Florida, USA - Nc150 P1 (SPAdes) (version 2) | ecosystem: Host-associated > Arthropoda: Insects > Digestive...
CGGGGCACGGCCCGCACCCCTCCCGAATAAGCTAACTTTAGTTTGACCACTCTGGGTTCGAATCCCAGAAGCCTTCCAACCAAAGTTTCTCCTCCCCCCAAATAGACCCGTCGGATCTTAGTATGCTCGCGTCGAAGTTTTAAACTTGACCGGAAATCGTTAGCGTAAGCGCAAACCCTGTTTTTTAGGTGTCTTACCGAGCCCAGCGATGCGGTTAACGCAGGAATGGCTATACAGACCGAAGGTAGTCGACTTGCGCTTCGCGCAAGTGGACGCCCTCAGTTAGACCTTTGGTTGGTTGGTTTTACGAAAGGGCCGTTTTGCTGGTGAGACAGAAATAGCGGGTGCGAGAGAGAGCGCTGCTCTGATGTGCGGAGAACGGAGCAGAGGAGGAAGTTGTGCAGTATGTGGATGTCCCCACACAACTAAAGGCAGTACGACAAAAGAATACTTCCCAGATATAGAAGGACCACTAAAGACGAAGCTAAAACTCACGGGGAATCTAACTACCATACTAACGGGACACGGGAACATCAAAGCTTACCTACACATTCCACAACAGCGGTGATAAAACGTGCCCATGCGGGAAGGGAGACCAGACAACAGATCACATAATTTATGACTGCGACAGACTGAAGGAAGAGAGGGACAGACTGAGGGCGGCGTAAACAAGACGGATGACTGGCCAACCAGCAAACGAAACCTAATAAAAAGACACTACAAAGAGTTTTCAGAATTTATTAATTCCATATCTTTTGAGGAGTTAAATGCTGAGGGAAATTAATAGCAATACTAAGAGTAACGTCTATGCTAATCAAGTTATATGCTTGTAGTATTACGATTGTAAAGAAGTAATGGAGCAAGCAATAAACCATACTTAAAAAAAATACATACATACATTACATTGTAATGTAATGGAGAATGCCAATAAATATTAAAAAAAAATACGTACATATGTATATACACACACACATATACATACATACATACATACATACATACATACATACATACATACATATATACATACATACATACATACATACATACATACATACATACATACGTATATACACACATATACATACGTACATACATACATACATACATACATACATACATACATACATACATACAAATATACATATATACATACACACACACACACATACCTACATCCATCCATCCACCCATCCATCCACTCACCCATCCATCCACCAATCCAACCACCCATCCATCCACCCACCCACCCACACACCCATTCACCCTCCTATCCATCCATCCATCCACCCACCCACCCACACACCCATCCATCCATCCATCCATCCATACTTATGTATATACATTTAACACAAGAATAGCCTATTTTCATGGGACAGGGAGTGACAGTGTCTGCATTGATATCTGTTACATTCATATATTTTGCATTTAAAACCACCACGCGCAAGTACTATTTGATAAAAACAAAGAATGCAGTATTTTCAGACCTTTTTCTTCAATACCTGAGGCCTGCATCTGTTCAGGCAGCTCCGTAATTCTAGTTGCTTTGAGTCTGATCAGAGAAGTATTTAAACAAATAATGCCTTAGATACACTGCAGCTGCGGTCATTGTGTCATGACACGTCATTGCACACCCAGGCAAGTTCCAGATCATTGCAGTGTTAGTTTCCTATCCACCATTTAAAGGCAGAAGTTTTTTTGTTGTCTTGATTTAGCTGCAGCTTAAGAGCCATAAATGCATGTATGCAAGAACATGTGAAGAACAGCAACTGAAACATAACATCTGATACATAGTGCTTTATCTGGAATGATTTTCACAAATGTGTCCAGTGTAATCCTTTGTGAAATGACAGTCATTAGCAAAATTTCTCATAAAATAAAATTCTGAAACATTTAAAAATAAGAGCTAGTAAATCCTTTGAAAGTGTTACATAGTTCAGATGTTTAGGAACAACACTGACAGGTGAAAAATACATTCTGCAAGAAATCACAGGCAGATTAAATACATGAAATGCTTGCAACCATTCGGTCCAGAATCTTTTGTCTTGCCACTTGCTGTCCAAAAATATAAAGATTACAATACAGAGAACTACAGTTTGTCTGTATGACATGTATGTAAAGCTTGGTCACTCACATGCCTTCAAGAGGTTTTTACTTATAAATTCCTTTTATAATAGTGAAGAATATTTTAATTATCAGAGATAATCTAGAAAACCAATAAAAAATTGAAAGCACATTACTGCCACTAGATATCTAGATGTTGCTGGTTTTAGATGTTTTATTAATTGTATTATTAAGAGTATTTACTGTATATTTGTCATTATATAGTATGTATATGACTAAGTCTATAGCCATAGGCTTGTATCCTAACTTGGATTTAGGGAATGCAAATAAATTACATTACATTACATTACATGAGTGAAGCATGTAGGCCGAGGGGGTTGAGGAAGATATTTGGGCCTAAGAGGTGGTAACATGAGAATGCAGAAATTGTATAATAGGAGTTTTGTGATATATATATAGACACACACACACATCTCTTTATATTTTATTGGGGTGATCATATCAAGTAAGATGAGAAGGATGCAGAATATGGCATGCTGGGGGTGAAGGAGAAAATAAATCTATACAAGTTTTTGGTTGTAAAACCTTAAAGAAAGAAGCTGCTTAGAATACATGAAAGGATAATATTGAACTGGATCTGGAAATAGGATGGGAGGGTGTGCACTGGCTTTATCTGCTTCGCTATAGGGACTGCTAGTGGGTTTTGTGAACAGAGTAACGAATCCTAAGTTTGCATAAAATGCAGGGAATTTTTTGACTAGCTGAGGGACAACTGGCATCTCAAATAGCATTCTACTCCATGGAGTTAGTTAATTACGGTGTTCATTACCATGCTGACAGGTGCTTTTTAAAATGGGTGGGGTGGGGGGGGGGGGGTGGTGATTGGGAAGTTTCCTTGTGTGTAGTCCTGCATTTGCACAAGAGAATCTTTTCTGTAGTTCAGAATTCTGTATGGCTTTTATTTACAACACAGTTTGGCACAGTTACTTCAGTTTAGAGCCACTGTATCGGCTGACGCACTGCGATGTGGAAGGAAAGGAGAAACCACCACATTATGACCTCAAAGCAGCAACCAGAGTATTATGATGAATTCATCTGGTATTAAACTTTCTGGAGATAAAATAGTCCCCCAATCAGATCTGTGGCGGCGGGGTGAGCTGACAGTTGTACAGCAATGAAAAGAATGGCTTACAATAATTCCAGATCAAAAGCTACCATCCAATTAACATATTGAAAAAAAAAGAAGAAGACTCCATTTTAAGCTATTTATGACTTCTTTGTACATCTGCTGCAGATATGTTTCAGATTTCTAAGAAACAATCATTATTGTAAATAGTATCGCATGAATACTCTAATATATATCCAACAAGATGCAATGTTACACAGTTTATTTTGTCTGGAAACTGCTCTACATGTTTCAGGTGGTTCCATCACCCATCATCAGGAGCGCAAACAACTGTATCTACAGTATCTGGTATTTGTCACACCGTTATTGCTATCTGCCACATCAGATAAAATAAACTGTGTAATGTTGCATCTTGTTGGATACATATTAGAGTATTATTATGATGCACGGACCCATGAACGTTAAATATCACATTAATACTTTGCCATTGTCGATCTTGTCATAATAATACCTTAAACTATATTTTTATTAATATTATTTAGGTTAAATTATTATTCATGTAATCACTTGGTTCTAAGCAGTTGTCCTGTATTATTTAATTATTATGAACTTTAATGTTGTCACTTGCTTTTATCCATAAAACCATTAAGATAAATGTTGTTGGCTGTTCTTGGTATGCACTTTTTTGTATTGCTGGTGCTGTGTGCAGGTGTAGGTTCCTGTCGTTACTATGACAGTTGTAACTTCCAGACATTGTGCATAGTTTTATTCATGGTTTTATCATTTCAGTTTAATTGTAGTTTTTGTTGGTGCAGTATTGTATACACTGTTTAAAACTACTGCACTTATTATATGCCTTTTATTTCTTGCAGTGTTTTGATAAAATACTGATCATGGTACATCACTTTGCCATATTTTTCATGTCCTGTTTGTGCACCTAATGGTGAAGCTGTGCCTGTAATATGTCATGCAGGCACATAGGGAGAGTAGAGCTATAGCTGTATTCTTGCTGTAACCATGGCACTAGAAGGGAGTGGGTAGTCACAGCCATACCCTGGCTGCTTCACCCTCAGAAAGGGGCCCAAGTACCCATTGTACAGGAGACTGGTTGGGCCTCAGAGCTAGTCTGAATGGGTGTGGAAAGTCTCTCCCTTATTGGGGTTTGAACCCCAGACCATCCAGCCCGTAGCATGCTGTTGCACCAGCTGTGCTATTCTAGCCTTTATGTTTATGGGAGCACGGCCTCTATATTCAGCATATTTTAAGTTTTGGTGGATATATATCTTTGTGCATATTCACTGTAGCAGTTGGACTGGTGCTGAGATGTGCCAGGATCCACCACAAACTACATTCTCTTTAACACTGATAGGTTTTTGTATTCTGTAAAATTGTCAGTGGCCATCTCTTTAAATATGAATAGGACTTACGCTGATCTGGCTTTCAGTCCTTTCTAGATGTATCAAATGTGACTACTGACCAGAGAAGGGTTGCCAGCAATCGCCCTAAGCCTTACCCAAGAAGTTTAGTGAAGTACATGTACATGGTGCATGACACATGGGTGACTTCTCCCCCCTAACTTAAGCTAGACTAATAATGTTACACAGTACAGTAAATAAGTTATGTTTAAAAACAAATAAATATAAAATTTGTCATGATGCACTAATTATAAATTGAGGTACGTGTGTAGATGGCCTGCAAAACCCCATAGTCCCCTGGTCCCTTCTACTGCCAGCACCAACTGCATTTTTGCTACTGGATACACAGTAGAATAACAGGAGTCTTACTTTTATTCTTGCAGTGATTTCAAATTTCTTCTGGGTGGTTATCTACAGTTACTACCGGAAGCTTGAAGAACACCAGTATCCATTTCCTGCAGCCCCTCTTGATCATGATGGTACACAAGTGACCATGCACACTGGCCACACTTAAACATATTTGGGATTGGAGGCCAGAGAAAAATTTAATATCCCATACATGAGAAAAATTGCATCCTTTTTCCTGTAATCTCTTTTTTTCATAACGTTTTCAAATGTAATATGCTTAATTAACCCAGTCCAATAAATTTCTAAGATTTCTTTTATGTTGTATTAATTGTGTTTGTACTTTGCACCAATTAAGTGCCAGTACAGTGTGGTCAGTATGCAGTAATGGTCTAAAATGACAGAAGTCTGATGTATTTAAAAATTACTGAAAGTAAAATTTGCCTCCAGTGTATACTCCATTGCTGCCTTCACTGTCATCATGTATTTGTCTCCATTCATGACATTTTTCAATGTGATTAGTATGCTTAATCAACTCAATCATAAATTTCTTGAGATTTATTTTATGTTGTACCAATGGTGTTTGTACTTTGCACCAGTTAAAGAGTATGCAGTACTGGTATGAAGTGACAGGAAGACATGAAGTTATTAATAAATTCTCCACGTGTGTGTGCAGTATCCATATTTGCTGTTCAGTGCTCAACCATTCTCTATGGCAATTTATGTGATGACATAGGACTTGGTAACGTAGCATATGCAAGTCTGAATGTATATGTTACTTGCAGAATCAAAACCAGAGGACATTATGAGCCTTGTTTATTAGAATTAGAAGGAAATTAGCACTTAGTTGGAAAGAAATCTTAAAAAAAAAAAAAGTTTTATTTTTCTAACACAGCATAAAACAAGCATATTTTGAAGTACAGGTGATATATAAAACTCAGGAGGAATATTAAATATTCTTGTTTCAGTTTGTACAGAATTTCATTTAAAATGGGGTAAATGGTACACATTTAATTTTCATAGAACTTGGTCTCTTCTTAACTAAAGGTTAGTCTTGTTTCTGATGCATAATAAACAGTTTTCACATCTGCTGTTTCAAGAAACAGGAATTCAGACTTGTAATGTATTTTTGTATGCTAACGCACTAGTAACAATTGAATAGGTTGTGTGTATCTGTGTATTGTAGCAGAGAGGCTGGTGTTCATAAAATTGCTCTTTGTTATTGGAAGGTAATGTCTTTCTATTGTGAATTGAACATTTGGCCTGTATTCTAACTTCATGTGATCTTAGGGCTGAAAAGCATGACATTATTTTCGGTTAGTAGATCAGTGATTTAGCTTAATATAATGGTCAAATCCAAAACTTGCAGTTCATATTTTACATGAAGAAACCTGAAAATGATTATTAGCTGATAAGGATGCATATGTTACAGGTTTAGAGGTATCTGCAGAGACTACAAAAATTTTTGCAGCATTTCACCATGCCTACTGCCTGAAATGCAAGCATACAGCATTATAACATCAGCCATTGTCTTATCAGTAGTTGAATTAGTTGTAAACGTTCTTCACAATTAATTTGCTTCGATTTTACACCATCATCATGCAGTCTGACTTATAACAGGTCAATAGCCTCTAATGAAATGAGTTCATACAGTGTGATGTAGTGCTTCCTGTTTCAACTTCCAGTATTGTCTCATTTATTTAAGGTCATCAAATAGATGCTTCCTTCTTCTTTTTCGTCTTCCAATCCCTATTAGCTCTCCTTTGATATCATGTTTGAGAAGGCAGCTCCAATGAAAGAAGTGACAAATCTAGTTATCCTTCCCTTGTTTCATTGTATATATGATGTTCCTTTCCTCCTTGTCTGTGTGTAATACCTCACTCTTCATACAATCAGTCCTGCTGATTCTCTCCATCCTTCTCCAGCACAACATTTCAAAACTTCCAAGGTATTTTTGATCTACTTTCAGAATTGTTCACGTTTGAGCACCATATAAAGCTGTGCTCTAATTGTAGTACTTCTTCTAATTTCTGCCTTAAATGTCAGTCCAGTTTGTTGATGAGAAGAGTCTTCTTGTTGAATGCTGCTTTTGGCATGTCAGTACTGGCTCTTGAATCATTTGTTGTCTGGCTTCACATATAGTTAAAATATTTCACATTCTCCAGTTGCTGCTGATCTAGCATAATCAGTAATGGTGATGGTTGCCTTGAGATTCTCATTACCTTAGTTTTTTCCACATTCGTTTCCATTCCGTAGCATATTTGAACTCCCATTAGTCCAGCGATCTTGCCCTGTAGTTCCATTTAATCTTCACACCGTTATATTAAACACAGACATGGCTCTAAACTATGCCAGTAAACACAATGAACGAAAACTTAAAATGGGAATAGGCAGCACTCTCATTTCTTATAGTAAATAGAGTTAAAACTGCCTAGGATAAAACTTTAAGCCAGTCACCCTGTTTGGTATGCCAAAAACATGAGACATCCTCTTCCCATAGCGTAATTCATCCATAATTTCTGTACATGGCTTAAAATAAGTATAAGAGGAGAGGTTTATGGAGTAATTTGTTTTGTACACGCACACCATTAAATTCCTGTGTTTGTATGTTCATGTGTGAAAGAAATGTGTCTCATCTTACCTAGTAGTGGTGATGGCTTGTTACCCTTGCTTGTATGTAATGTGCATCTTATATAAAGGCTATATATTTTGTGTGTTCTGTGATGTTTTATTGGATTTACTTTCCAGATGTCAGTAGTGGGTGGGGTTGAGTGCCCTACTGCTGATAGGAGGCTGCTTGATTTTATTCATGTGTACATATGAAAACGCAATATAACCTGGACTGAAATTTGAAGTTCCAGTTTTGAAGGGGAATTGCAATCATTTTCCTTTTGCTACTCTCACTCTGACTTTGGAGCTGATATTGCAGAGGACGGTGCTGTGTTCTGTTCTGTTGCCACTCACATTTTGCTGCAAGAATACTTTATGCTTTCCCTAGCACCAGGGTGTTAAAATCATATATATCCATGCCTACTCATGCTAAATCACGTGTGTTATAACTAGCATCTCCTATTCCATGTCCATTTAATGTGATTGATTTCGGGTATTCTGCTGAATTCGCATTAACATATGTATATGTTTATGGGTATCTTGATTGGATGTAGTGTGTCAGCTTTTTCTCTGTTATGCAGCTATCATACACATACAGTTGCAAGTCAGATTAACATGTTTTCAGAAATCATATTCAATTGAATTTTGAGCTTTCAGATTTTAAGTTTAAGGGATGGATTATGTATAATTATGATACTAATAAAATTCTGGTAAATATCACCCAACAACAGACACTTTTATAAGTACAAGTTTTTGATGCTAAGGGAATATACAAAGACTGATGTAGCAAAGTGTTAGTGAGTGTAAATCTGCAAATGCACTTTGGAAACCATTCAGGTGGAGAGAGCTCAGTGACTGCCAGGCAGAATGAAGAGAAATCAGGGGGGGAGTACTTTAGTGAAAATGGGAAAGTCCTCATGAAACAACTGTTCCAGATATTACTTCTTGATGAAGGTAAGCATTGTTGGATAATTTAGATAGCAATTTAGAACCAGCAGTTACAGAGCATGAAAAAATTGGGATTTATAATTCCAGAGGGATATGAACAGGTTACCAGAAGTTGACCAGCTGTGTTCAGCATACATTACATAACACATTAGTTTTAATTTACATTATAATGAGAATTCAGTAGTCAATAAACTGGGGCATATATTTATGGCACAGTGTGTGACAAGTGGTGGTAAGATGTGTGACTGCTTAGTCATTTATTGTAAGCAGTTCAGTATGCAGTGCAATGAGTTGAGATGAATTTGAGAATAGGTGAAAGTTGAATTAGAAAGAAATACCCAGGGCATGTACCCATAAACTGAGGCCCTTTGAAGTATTCTCATGACTTTTATGTTTCTTAACTGTCTCGTTTTGAGACAATACAAAAGTGACCCATAAAATGAGGAATTTTGAAGTATTCTAATGACATTTATTTTTCTTAACTGTTTCCTTACAAGACAATACATATAATATACTGATGTACCACCATTATGGAAAGAAGGGCAACAGTGCAAATGGAGATGCTGGGATTCCCCACTGATCAGCAAAATGTTGTCTTGGAACTGGAATTTGAATTGACACAACTTCTTTTTTTCTTTCCAAATGGTCACAGATTATCACAAGTTTGACCTGTCAGATATCTTAGCTCCAAGACAAGTGCTACAGCTGGAGAAAACTTGGGAATTGGAAATAGCATTCACTGTTTTCAACAAGACTAGATAACAGATAAAATCCAAGGTATTAAAACTAACCATCCATAAATGATAAAAGAATACTTCAAAATGTTGAGCTTTTACTTTGCACATGTGTAGACTGTATTTCTTCTTGACCAATAGCATATTATGGCAATATGTATGACACACCAAGACAATTTGTTTGTGCATATCTAAGTTGCCATTATTTTGTGGTAATGTGGCAATTCCAAGTGATCCAGCAAGACGCTGGGAGATCAGTAACTGCCAATACTGCATTCGTAACAGCCATGGTTCAGAAATGTTACTGTTATAAATTTAACATGTAGTATACATGTAGTTGTCCTTGTGTTGAAATATATGACAACCAAAATTCATGCGGCTTATGATCACAGATTTGTTATGGGCAACAGGACAATGAATATGCATGTGATAGCTTCAAGCAAAACAAAAAGAGATAGCACAGATTTACACAAATATGAATGTATGACACAAAATTACAGAACTGTTTAACATTTGCTAATACATTATATTGTTACAAAATCACAACCTTTGGAGATGACATACATTTTAGATGTTTGGTACCATTCTGACAATTATACTATTTTATGTTATAATTTAAAATAGCATACAAAATGCAGAATGCACAGTGCATGAAGATGCTAATCATTTATAATTTGTAGTTAATTAGCCTACATTTGGATTTTGATGCAACAGGTCAACATTCTGCATTTGTCAAATACTTGAGAAAAAAATGGGAATACAATGGATCAGTGCATCAGCTATCTATAGACTTCAAGAAGGCTTACAATTCAATTATAAGGGGAGTCTTGTATAATATTCTCATTGAATTTGGTATCCCCATGAAACTGGTAAGGCTAATAAAAATGTATATGAATAAAACCTTTAGCAGAGTCTGGGTAGACAAGCATTTGTCTGACATGTTTCCTATTAGAAATGGTTTGAAACAAGGATATGCTTTATTGCCATGCTCTTCAACTTTGTATTAGAGTACACCATTAGGATGGTTCAGGAAAACCAGGATGGATTGAAATTAAATGGTACACTTCAGCTTTTGGTTTATGCTGATGTGAATATACTGAGCATAAGCATTCATACTATAAAGAAAAAACAGACTCTTTAGTAGTTGCTAGTAAGGAGATTGGACTGGAAGTAAATGATGATAAAACTAAATACATGGTCATGTCTTTAGATGAATGCAGGACGAAGTCACAATATAAAGATTGATAACAGTTCCTTTGAATGGGTGATAGAGTTCAATATTTGGGAACAATCTTAACAAATTGAAAATTCTATTCAGGAAGAAATTAAGAGCAAATTGTCAGGAACTGCTTGCTATCATTCTGTGCAGAATCTTTTGTCTTCCAGTTTGCTATCAAAAAATTTAAATATTAAGATATCAGAACAACAATTTTAACTTGTTTTGTATGGGTGTGAAACTTGGTTGCTCACACTGAGGGAGGAACGTAGGCTTGAGGTGTTTGAGAAAAGGGTGTCAAGGCGGATATTCGGGCCTATGAGGGATGAGATAACAAGGGAGTGGAGAAAATTACATAATGAACAGCTTAATGATCTGTACTCTTCACCCAGTGTTGTTCGGGTGATAAAATCAAAAAGAATGAGATGGGCAGGGCATGTAGCGTATATTGTGGCTAGGAGAGATTTATACAGGGTTTTGGTGGGAAAACCTGAGGGAAGGAGACCACTTGGAAGACCCAGGCATAGATGGAAGGCTAATATTAAGATGCATCTTCAGGAAGTGGGATGTGGGAGCATTGACTGGATCAATCTGGCTGAGGATAGGGACAGGA
>Ga0268261_10003895_pt1 | contig 11071 bp, 8 predicted proteins | sample TergutNc150P1_FD_190353 | JGI IMG/M metagenome (GOLD analysis project Ga0268261, IMG submission 190353) | Nasutitermes corniger P1 segment gut microbial community from laboratory colony in Florida, USA - Nc150 P1 (SPAdes) (version 2) | ecosystem: Host-associated > Arthropoda: Insects > Digestive...
TCTCATTCTTCCTGATTTGATTCATTCATTCATTTAGTAGTCTGTCTTACGACAGGTCCAAAGCCTCTTCCAAAGCAAGCTCTCCACATAGTGCGATCCAGAGCTTCCTCCTTCAAATGAGAGTATCCTCTCCTTTTCTTAAGGTTATCCAGTAGCTTCCTACGTCTTCTCCCTTGTCTTCCTGTCACTTCTATCCCCCCTTTTATCTCTCCTTCAATAACCCGTTGTAGAAGGCAGTTTCTACGCAAAATGTGACCAATCCAGTTCTCATTCTTCCTGATTTGATTCATTCATTCATTTAGTAGTCTGTCTTACGACAGGTCCAAAGCCTCTTCCAAAGCAAGCTCTCCACATAGTGCGATCCAGAGCTTCCTCCTTCAAATGAGAGTATCCTCTCCTTTTCTTAAGGTTATCCAGTAGCTTCCTACGTCTTCTCCCTTGTCTTCCTGTCACTTCTATCCCCCCTTTTATCTCTCCTTCAATAACCCGTTGTAGAAGGCAGTTTCTACGCAAAATGTGACCAATCCAGTTCGCCTTCCATTTACGTATTTCATGTAGGATATTCCTCTGCTCCTTGACTCTTAAGTAATACATCTTCATTTCTCACACGATCAGTCCAACTGATCTTTTCCATCCTTTTCCAGTGCCAGATTTCAAAACTTTCCAGGTGTTTCTGATCTACTGCCCGGAGCGTTAAGTTTCAGCACCATATAAAGCTATGATTTGGTTACCCACATTATATTTCATGAGGAGTACATGTCATAAAGTTCCTTGTTATGCAGTCTTCTCCACTACCCTCATGTCATCCCCCAGTGTGAAAGACCAAGTTTCACACCCATGCATAATGCCACAGGACCAGTCCAAGTCTGAGGCCTTGTTAAATGTTTCATACCATGGTGCACAGCATAGCTACCTTCAGACAAACAACAAAGGCCTATTTATAAAAGCATAAGCTGGAGGTAAGAAGTGTGAGACCATAAATTGTAAAGTTGACAATACTTACCTGCAGTGTACAGTCACAGTAAACATTATGTGGTACCTTACTACACTCATGTGTGATTTCATTTATAAGGAATGAAAACAAATGGCCCCAAAAAATACTGTAAGTGTGAAAAGATTCAGTCTAGTAAAGAATAATACATAATGAATTTTCACATTTTGTATAAAAGTAAACAGATCTTTCCTAAAAATCCAGTATTTGTTTCAAACTTACAAGTTTGAAACTTGGTTTATATAATTTAATCTGTGAAAAGCTGCATACCACAAATTTAAATGGCCGTGTGTAGTGTGAAAAATTCTGGCTGTGTACCATGGGCGTGAAAACTTGGCGCTTAAACGTTAATTAAATTAAAATGAAAGTAGAACAGTCATAAGCTGTATTAGCATATACACTAAAATTCCTTAATTCCAGGTACTAATAATCCATAAATCCCGATAGTTTTACACTTGAGGAAAACAGTCCAATACTGGACACATATAATTTGTAACTGGCAGTTTCACCATTGATAACTGATTCTGTGACTTTATCTTGCATTACCTGGACTATACTGAGCCCATCAAGCTACTACAGTGGGTTCAGAACACCCAAAGATGAGTAAACAAGGTACTGCTGGCAAAAGGAAATATGTAACAATAACAATTTCTCAGAAACTTTAAATAATTAGAAGGCCTGAGAGTGGTGAAAGCTAAAGTGTGGTTACAGCTTCATACCTCACTGGACTGTCAACTATTTATAACATAAAGAAACAGGATGACAATTACAATTTACAATTGTCTGTGGCTCAAGCAAAACTGTGAAGGACCTTTTCCAACAGCAGACATTGAAACTACTTAAATTAGATAGAGCAAGTGGACAATGAGATGTGTAAATGGTTTGCAGCAGTACATTCTGAAGCAAACCTTGTGACTGGGCCTATGGTAATTAGAAAAGCTAAGCCTTTTTATGATGGAAATGAAAATAAGCGACCAGTGTACATTCTCTGTAGACTGGCAGCAAAATTTTGGTAGTCAGATAATCCAGAATATTTGATAATTTGGTAACTCTCTGGTTCTGTGGGTGCCAGATTAAAGGAATTATGCTGTATTCCAATTCATAGCAAGCCAACATACTATACTAAGTAGAGGCCAGCGCAAGTTTTAACAATGTTGGCAACAAAAACACGCACTGCAACAAAGAAGAGGCCACTGTGATGCCTCAAAAGTCAAGATTTTAGAAACTGTGTAAATATGACAGTTTAATGTATATATGCACTACTGAATTGAAGCCAATTCTCACAAATGTAACCCAAAAATAAGGCAGTGTGAAGGCTCAGGAATGATATAAGGAACATTCTCTTTAATGACATTTTTTTATCATGAACTTGTGAAACTATACTCCCCCCTACCCTCCAACAGAATAAAAGTAATACCAAGAAGTATATGAAATAAGTGATTCAAAATGTAACTTCAATAGTTAAAATTACCAAGTAATTCAAAATCTAAATTTCATATATATCACAATGCAGATTGTTAAGAAATACAGACTTTCAGGCACAATGGTTGATTCCATTAACCTTAACTTGATTAAAAACTGCATTCGGTATCTCTGCAGTATATGTTACAAGTACAGGGCATGAAGTCTGAATTACAATTCATCAGTGTACTTCACTGCACTTCTACAATAATGCACAATACCTGTGACCATAAGATGGGGTCTGAAAATGATGGTCTTCCATGCAAATTCATAACTGCATCATACAGGATGCTTATTTTATCTGACAATTACTGTCCATCACTTCTTTCCTCTACTGTTCCATGCATGTGGGCGATCAGCTGAGTGGGCAATCTTAATATGATAAAGAAATAAACACGTGGCGGTAAACGATAACTATCAGCTAAACCAATACACTATATTACATTCTTGGCAGTTTTGGCATATTGTTCTTCTTCTTGCTTGAATTTTATCAGTATAACAAAACAAATAAACTAATAACTGAAGAAACAGGATTCTTTTACTGTTTTCCAGCATATTTACCTACTCAAGGAAACAGTAAACGTAAGGAGTGAACCGTCACATATGTTTAACACTTCTTATAGGTTACTAATTACAAATTATGTATAAATAATATACATACCTCTGTAGTGCCAGTCTGATACACTTTTACAACTTGACCAACACCTGACACACTGATGTCTATTGGTTTTCGCAACATGGAACAATCAGTGTGAGGATCCCCATTGGCCTCATTTTCAATTTGAGACTCCTGAGATTGAAGTTTCCCACCATTAGCTTTAGTCACATTCTGCTTGGTTCCTTTTGTTGCTTTTGAATTTGATTTTGAACCCATTGTCCCTGTAAGAGTGTAATTTGAAGTTAATATATGTGTTAAATGTTACAATTAATAAAAGTGATATACATAACTATAATCCCTTATAAATATTTGTATGTAACAATATATGGTCAGAATATGTAAGATGCATCATGAACTTATTTGTATTTGTAGTCATACTCATTAAAAACTGTGTTGGTTTACTGTGTGCTATGAAAACATATACTCTACCTTCTTAATGTTGTCTAGGCAACCTTTATTTATTCAGTAAACACTGTACTCCGAGTGACAGTAATAGTGCATGCTCTGTGGAAAGAATGGTGGAAAAATTATGTGATGCTTCCATTCTGGCCTTCCTGGTTTCAGAACATAGAATAAACTGAAACATTGCACAGAATAATTTATGTTAGTACATACACATACAATTTACTATGTACTTAACAGTATATACAATCACCAATCCCAAGGCGTTCGCCCTGGGAACACTGCCCCGTATACACAATGCTACCTTATACTTGTAGGCTAGCTGGTGTTGAGCCATCTGGATTGGTCTTGCTTTATTGTATATTCGAATACACTATTTTATTCTTCTATGAAATAAATAAATAACGTTAAGCAAAACGTAAATGACTATAAATATATGAAATATATATGACTCTATTTATATGATGTTTACACACAACTTCTTTGGTCAAATACGCGAAAGTGTGTTCCCTAATAGAAGGTCACCTCCCAACCAAGCTGATCTCTCCTCGCTTTTTTGCGTATTTCGCATGTCTTTTGTTTAAGAACTGGACTCGATTGCGTAACTATAGTAAGTGACGTACCCTTATTATTTGGTAAATATGTGCTCCGTCCAATACTTTTTGCATATGTGACACTATATTTTGGTGGATCCCTCCTTTGTCACACAGCGCACTCCACCATTTTTGCTGAAGAAAGCGATTCCGTCTCTCTCAACCTACAGTTTCCTGCAATGTTTTTCAGATGGCGTGCGTGGTGAACTCCTCCGATAGACGGTGCGGCACATGGCAGAGCTGTAATGGCCTCGACGTGTATTTAAAATGAATTTAAAACTAATGAATTATGTTTTATAAATTTGTTTGTTGAAGCATTGTTTACGTGATCGAATGCTGTTCTATGAAGGTCATAATGCATTGTCAACGCATTTTTCAAGCATGTAAGGTACGGAACATATTTGCTTATTTCACTAGCCGTATTTTCGAAGAAACCAGTGTATAATTCTAAAAATAGCCCACATGCCTTCATAAGTGTACCAGATTGCATGCAGAATTTGCCTATGCTGCTGAATGCCACATGAAGTTTTTGTGTGCGGTCGTATGTAGCAGTTGAGTGGATTCAACCACGGATTGGGGTCAAACTATGATTTCCCTATGTGCTTGCCGTTATGTGTCAGCAATGTAAAGAAATACACGGACAGGGCCTGTGTAATCCTAAAGTCGTTTTAGATATTGTTAACCTAAACAAAATGGATTTTATTAAGAATTCTGCAGCCTTTTAGTTTAGTTTAGTGAGGATTCAACTAAGCTCATCCGAAACGTCATTCTTGAACACCTGAATTTTTCACCAATACCACTGTTGGAACCACAAGTCGTGCATTGTATTTCAGTAGTTTGATTTGTGTAACTCTTTCTTTACATAAGTATAAAAATGTTGAAATGTACCCACTGGTTTTTCATCATTGTCAGAATGTCTGTTCACTGTTACTTGTATCAGCTACCAAATATAGAGCTGGTGGACCTACACAAAATCTTGTTGAGCTTCTTTTATTTTGCTTTAATGCTTTTAATATTGAGGGTTACTTTTTGGAAGACAATTCACTTTAACATCCTTGGAGTCCATTGACAGGTTTTGATAGGTGACACTTCTTTTGCAGTACCTACAAGTATAGTGGTTTATCAAGTCAAGAAATTTCTTACCTTGTGTGGTGCCATTGAAGGTTAATTGCCATGCTTGCAAGAGGTCACTGCTGTCCCTGATTTTGAGCCAGTTGAATCCAGTTGATATTTTCACACATTATTTCTTAAGAACATCCTGCCATGTATGCCAAGATCTCCATTTCACATGTTTGCTTCTGGTTCTGCAACTACAATTTTCTATGTATTTATCATCTTTCCCATATATTTTGAGAACATGTTTATCCAGTCTTTGATTTGGTTATCTTATTATTTGGTGAAGTGTGCAAATTATGAAGCTACTCAATCTGCAGTTTTGTCTTTGCTCCTTTTACTCCTCTTTATGAAGCTTTAGATCATGTTAATTAATTTAAGGTCCATTTTGCTGAGGGGTTTAACTTTATTTTTGGGTAAATCTTACATGGTATTTGCGTGAGGGAAAAACATCTTGAATGAAAGCTGTATATAATGAAAGGTCACTCTGTAAAATGCCAATGCAAGCACAGAGTGAATCAGAGTATGGCTCTGCCAGGTCTCAGCCTTGGTGCTAAAAGGGAGTGGGTGTTCATTGCCATGACCCAGTTACTTTACCTCTGGGAAAGAGACCCATTGCCCATTGTACATGAGGGTTGGTAGGCTTGGGGGCTGGTCTGGTGGGGTACAGATAATCCCACCCCCTTCGGAGTTCATACCTCAGGCTGTCCAATCCATAGCGTAAAGGGATATCCAAACGTTTCCAAACAAGTTTTGATTTTATAGGTACATGTGCAGTTTTGGTTAACTGTGTAAAACTAGAAATATGTGTGTGTAGTTTGTTAGGGTTAGCATATTAACATTTTGTTTGAAAACATTGCGGGACCAATTCTGGATTGCACGTGTTTTCAGTTTATTGCCACATTCAGGAGTGTTGTACAAGGCAAACACTGTTTTAATTCTTACAAATTGCGTTAGCAGGAAGATATTTTATGATAGGTGGACCAAAATGTCTGCTTATGTCATTTTGTGAACTGTGGTTGGAAAGTTCAGCTTTTGTACTAGGAAATTAAATTATAACCGATCCTCATTGGTTGATGTATTCTTCATTGCAGTTTTCAAGATCTGCTCTGCCAAGGATATGTATGAAGTCTCAGTTATGGCCTGTTATTGCAAGTGATCAGTTTTGTCATATTCTTTCCCTTCATACACATGCCATGATGATGAAAAATGCTGTTACTGTACCTGCACAGCCAGAAGTGGGATATATAAAACACATGTTGAAACGTTGTGGATGGCTGGATCATCCCCGATGGGTAAGAAGTACTTTAGTTTCTTGTCGTGTAAATTATAACGTGTATTTTATTTGTTTATGATTGCTGTTGGCAGCTGAGACTGTATAATGCCAAATTGTCTGATGTTGAATGTCGCTTATAGTGCGCTTTCCTATATTTTGTGTATTAAAGGGTGAAATGAAACAGTGGAATGTTATTTCTGTTATATTGTTACTCAGTTGTAACAGATAAGTTGTTAATAATATGTAAGTTACAGATTTTTTTGGTGGTTTTTGTTACAGAAATTGAAAGCTTCTGCATATATTTTGTATGAAAATGTAGCAGATAAAGTTTCATACATGAAGTTCTTTGAAGGTAGGTCTCCAGCATTTGCGCAGAGAAAGTGACATATGTCATCATCAAAGAACTGAAGTACATTAAGTACAAAATAACTTGTTAGGGAGTAAATATAATGGCAGTAGCATTCCTTGTTATGTAGGATTCTGAGTTTTAACTGCATCATTTTCTTTATACAGGGTGTAACAGGAGGAAGGGACAAAACTTCGGGAGAGTGTTCCTTATGTTAAAATATACCAATATAACCCAAAACACCTATATCCAAAGTTGAACGGTTACAGAGATAATGGCCAGAGAAAAGTGTGGTCTTCTGGCGGGTCTACGCACTGTACCTGTCAGCTGACAGGTCTTATCGATGTTTGTCCTTGAGTAGGGTGTCGGTTTCAGCTCACACTAACCGTACAGTTATGTAGCACGCTTATACCAGAATGCACACTCAGCCATGTTACGTCATGCTTGCCATGCGTGTGTCATGTATAGTGCTTGGAACCCTTAAGGACAACTATGACGTGAGTGCGGGGTTTTTTTGTAGTTCAATTTAATGGCTTTATGTCACTGACAAGTTAGTTTGATGTTACGTACAGATATTAACATTACAGAAACCACATATTCCTGCCAGTTTTAATATGTATTTGGTAATCAATAAGTGTGTAACAGCTGTCAAAGGTTCAAACTTCTCTGGCCATTATCTCCGTAACCGTTCAACTTTGGATATAGGAGTTTTGGGTTAATTTGGTATATTTTAACATAAGGAACACTCTCCCGAAGTTTTGTCCCTTCCTCCTGTTACACCCTGTATACTTTCCTGTACAACCTTATGACCTTCAAGTGCCAATTGTCTTGAAATCTGGGAGCCTCAACTTCCTGGAACCCTCAGGGCCTGTCCAGGCCTGTAATGGGATTGCCTTACCTGTGCTTTCCTTCATTGGGTGTCTGCTTCCCTGACGCTTGTAAATGAAAATGGGTTTCGAGGGTGTTGCCTTGAGTATCAGGGTTGCTGATTTCTGACGTTTTTATGGAACATACAGCCAACATCTTTAACCCTTTGGCACTGGAATTAAACGTGCTGCAATCTGCAAAACTCTGATTCAGATTTCAGTGGTTTAATTTTGCTATGCAAACTCCATTAAAAAAAACAGGAAAAAAGAAAAAAAATTCCAACAGGGCCATACAAGGATAGCCATAATTGGCAAATGCATGTGCATTATCTCACAGGAATTGAACTCGGCACCCTGCAGTGTGGCATACGCATCGTTCAGTGCCAAAGGTTAAGGGTTAAGCAGCTATAGGTCTTCTTTTATTTATTTGAATATCATTATTTAAAATTGTGTTGATGTTATGGATGAAGTAACTGATTACTGATACATACCGTGTTTGGAATCACAGTTTTATCATTATTTTACATTTTTAAATATCACATGCTTGCAGAATTCAGAAACTTTTTATTTTGTACATGCGTTGTATGTGGATTTCATACGGTTCTGGGAATAAACAAATTTTTTTTTCGTGACATGGCATTAACTTGTTAACTGTCTGTAACGTAATCTGTCTTTTTAAGTAGAAACTGGATTGTTTCAGTTTAGAAAAATTTAGACCTTAATGGTTTAATGCATCCGATTGCAGTGTATGCTAGTAAAAACCATTTTTATGTCTAGAATTACAGATGCCAGATACATTTTATTCATGGTTCTTGGTCACTGAGCTTCATGTGTGGATGTTAATGGTACGAACAATGGCTGAAGGCGAGGAAGGTCGTTACGTTCGTAATAACATAGTTGAAGCCATGTGGGAAGATGTTATTACACGTGTGAAGAAACTTGAGGTATGTACTGAGAGCACAGTGCATTACAAAATTTATATACCCGCCCCATAGTGATGATTCATTTATTTTAATTTTAAGCCTGCTGTTTGAAAGGTTAAAGTAGTATGTATTTTATGTATACGGTTGTACAGCCTGGAAGTTCGTCAGGACTTAAAACACAGTCTCTAGAACTGTTGCATCAATTCCAAGCAGCAGTGATAGGATATGATGAAGGATTACTAAGTGATGACAAGGTGCTTGCTGGGGCTGTTTGGAGAACTTTACTTCAACAACACTGCAGTGACCTTGAAAATGTGGAACGCCTTGTGCATTATATTCGTAAGCAGGTAAGAAATGAAGTTCACCAAACATTATTTTCAATCAAGTTTAACTACTAGTGCATGTGGTTTGTGAAGTTTTTATGGGTAAATTATATTTGATGTGAATCAGTCAGTAATTTCCACCTGTTCGTAGTAATATTTGTGACTGATAGAATGCGGGTGTCTTGTGTGTTATTTACATGTTCAGCTGCACACAGTGTCTTACAAGAAGGTGATGCCCACTTATTCGTGACCATATGGTACTTGTCCCTTCTATGAATATATTTTGCGGTCATTTGGAATTATTAAAGTCTTAGTATACTTGGCAAGTTGGTGCTGTGATACTGCACCTTTTAGATTGTGGAAGTACATTTGGCCGGGTGGAAAATTTTGTGTACATCTTACTGGTACTTCCAGGAAATGTTATGGAATGTGATATTTGAGGTTCATACATCAGAATTGCTGAAGATTTAGTTTTTTGGAATGTTACACCATGTCAGCTGGTGGACTGCATGACCATTTACGAGAGGACACCAGATCTTTTGAAACATCAGTAACTGCTGGCATTTGACAGGGAGTGATATTGTAGAAGACTTGAATGTTCAGTGGTATGGAAGTATGAGTTTTATGGTAATGGTTCTGCTTCTGTGTGACAGAGTGCCTGTCGTGTTGTCATATGAAAGGTCTTTTAAGCACGCCTATCCATTGTGAGTTGGTGTTTACAGCTGTAGGTCTTAATCTTTGGTGCCTAATGTCAGGTGTACCTGTCATGCAGTAAGCTGCTCAAAGTGCCTAGTGTCAGGTTAGGGTGTTGGCACTTACTGGCATTTCTTGTTCAGCTCTTTTTTAAATTCCAGTCTTTTGCAGCTCCCACCTAGCATTTAATTCTAGTGCTGCAGGGCTAATGGGCCAGGTAAAACTTTAGGACCAGTTAATATTAATTTTCTTACCGCCTGGCAATTATGTGGTTGTACGTCAAAGATATATGCCGGTTCCAGTGGCTGCGCGGTCTAAGGTGTAGGTCTGCGGCCGCTTGCCTGCTGAGATCGTGGGTTCGAATCCCACTGGGAGTATGGATAGTTGTCTGTTGTGAGTGTTGTGTGCTGTCAGGTAGAGGTCTCTGCGACGAGCTGATCACTCGTCCAGAGGAGTCCTACAGACTGTGATGCTTCGTTGTGTGTGATCTAGAAACCTCAAGAATGAGGAGGCCATGACCCGCGTTGGGTCGCAGCGTCACAAAAAAAAAATCAAAGATATATGCAGAGTGTTTGTGGCTTAATACCATTACATTTCTGGAATAAACAGTTGAGATGGAGCAGGGAGATGGAGTTCATTGAAATTTTTTTTTTTGTCCAAGTGCCCCGTACACAACTGGAGGGCAAATGGGTGGCAAAGGAAACAGTGATGGTGGAGGATAGTTGCACCAAGTTTCTTGTTTTTGTTCATGTAGTGGTAATTTCTTTGGAATTAGGATTTCACAAGATTAACAAGCAGTTACAACTAAAATGAGGTGTTGTATAAGTGGCATACTTCATATCAGAAGAGACTTGTACAATAAAAATCTGGCACTTTTTAATAGGATATGGACACTTTCTTGTATGGAGTAAAGATATGATGAATTGTGGGTCAGTCATTTGGTTCTTAAAATCAAATAGGTGGCTTGGTCAAACTGCAAAGCACTGTTATAATTATGAACATATTATGTCCATGGCAGATTATGATCTCTGTGTTCAGGGACTTTTAGAGTCTTCTCTATTGGTGTTCATGGCACAGAAATCTACTGTAATTTTTAAGCTTATGCAGTGCTTAGAAGGCTATGTGTTATGCCTTAAGTAGAAATACTGAGGGAGGTTGATAAGGAGCTGTCTTTTTCATACAGAATGCCTGTGGACAGGCCATGAAAGGTTAGGCTTCTAGCCTTTTAACCCTTTAAAACCCAAATTAAATCCCATCTGCTATTTGCTGGCATTATTAGGAGCTCACCATTTTCTCCGCGTTAGTAGGATAAGGGTTAAATTATTAACCTTTAGGCTACTAATGTCATATATATATATATGGAGCACCCATTCTTGATGTTTCTAGATCACACACAACGACGCAGCACATTCGGTAGGACTCCTGT
>Ga0268261_10003896_pt1 | contig 11071 bp, 10 predicted proteins | sample TergutNc150P1_FD_190353 | JGI IMG/M metagenome (GOLD analysis project Ga0268261, IMG submission 190353) | Nasutitermes corniger P1 segment gut microbial community from laboratory colony in Florida, USA - Nc150 P1 (SPAdes) (version 2) | ecosystem: Host-associated > Arthropoda: Insects >...
CCACCACAAACCAGTCCGCTGACGCACGCAGACGATGAACAAAGCACTGCATGAACCAAATGGTAGCATAAAAACAACAGCTTGAAATACCCCTGATGATGGGCTCATGAAAGCCCGAAACATGTAGGGAAAAGACGAGAAAAAGGAAATAAAGACATAACCCAAAACGTCGTATCTGTTGGTAATTCTTATTGTAACAAATATAAATTTGTTTTATGAGTTTATGGATATTTTTGTATTTGCTGATTATAGCAGTGTGAAGCTGGTTATGTCAGTACCTTTGAAAACATTTGAGAGACATTTTTACATGTACAAGCTGATCACCTTCCCCCACAAAATTTCTAATTTGGATAATTACATTAAATTGACTGCTGAATATGACTATTTGATACTAGATGACTCTAATCAACGCTTCCTTTTGTGGAAAGACGCGGGCTTAAAGAAATGTAGAGGGAAAGGCATTATGATATGCCCTGCAGACAAGCTAATTTATGGTAGGAATGTCCTAACTTGTGAGTCGAGCTTATACTTCCAGAGAGACGAAGCTAGGACTCTATGCAGCCGGTGGATATTACCGCAGAACTTCGCCCCAATATTCATCCGACACTCCCATGACGGGATATACAGCTTCAGCAGCAAACAGCAGGTGATTCTCAAGTGTCGTCAGAATGCAACCTGGATTACTTCGACCTGGTCCCTGCAAGGAAGCGGCATCTTGCACAACGCCAGTGCTTGCCATGTAACGGGACAAAATTTTCAACTATACCCTGCAATGGAAGGCCATTCAGTGTCAAACATCGAATACCGTGATGACGTACGAGTACTACACGTTGATCCTGTCACCCACCAGGAGGTACAGATACTTCAAGGACGTTCACCCCCTGATGTATCAAAGCTGGAGAGTATAGCCGCAACGTCGGAACTATTTAAGCACCGAGACTTAGATGCAACTCTCGTGATGCATGCTACTAATAGGAAACATGACGACAGATACCATTTTTACTGGTACTTCACTATTCCTGCCTTGACTGTTATCCTTTTGACAATTATGATATGAAACGGTTACCCATATTTACTCAGAAACCTCTTACACAAAGTCCTCTGTACCACGCAACCTGCAGAGAATTCCACACCTGGAAATGAATTCCGAAGTTCATCAGAAGTTTCCCCAGAACAGCAACCTAGTACCAGTCAGCTACAGTCCAATGAGAGTGGAAGAAAGTCAGAGTTTGTCACCTACCCTGTACAAACAGCGGCTTGAATCAGAGATTTCAAATTGACAGAACAGGCGAGAAGGGAGATGTGAGTGAACTACTTCTTCTTCCTCGTATCCTTCAGCACCGCGAAGAAACAAAGAAAATCCCCGAACGCTTGATGGGAAGTGCACAATGCTAATATATGCGAGTGTCAATTCTATGTTTTACGAGATTTTTTAAAAAAATTGTGGTGATTTGAGTGCTAACCCACTCTCGAGTGAATCTTGTGTAAACGCTCTTGTACTGAGCAGAGGTGTGAAGTGTAAACCAATGTGAAGAAATGTTTATGGTATAGTACGAGAAAAAAGGGAGAGTGCTTGCACCCTATATGGGAAAAAGTTTTCTTTTCATTCACCATAAAGGTTCTGAGTGTATCGTACTTTAATTTTGCATTTGGTTGGAATGCTCACATGTTTTATAACAATGGATACTGTCAGTGATTATTTTGCCTTGATGCTATGATTTTTGTTGTTTTGGTTTTGATATTTCATATAGAGGGTGTAGAACTAATTATTTGAAATAGTGATTGTTTGTCTACTCGGTAAGTGTTACTGTACAGATGATGCGGGACGCATCATGGTTTTAGGAGGGGGAAGTTGTAGTGCCCCCTTAGAGGCGATTCTATTTTATTTCATATATTTTATGTAGCTACTAGCATGGTAATTAACGGCTGGATATATCTCCCAGTCGAACAAACAGGAAGGCCAGATCACCTATCATTCACATAGCAACAGCAAATCAGTCGTAACTGCAGAAAACTGTTGCTAGGTGAATAAAAGGAAGTGCTGACCTAAGCCGAGGAGCGTTGCATAGACTGGAAAAGCGGCGGTACTGAGTCTTATTCCAATCCTTGGTAGCGACGGACGTATGGAAGAGTAAAATAGTGAAATTTACTAGATGTGGACGCTTCTAATAGTCATCATGCAAGGTAAGCGTGATTGAGTCGTTTAGCACCAAATTGAGTGTAGAAAACGGTTAAGGCCATGTTTGGTTCTTTGGTCGCCTTTGTCAATTAGTATTCAAAATTTGATTGGTTGCCGTAACAGAAAGATTGGGATATGCGATAAGAAAGGTGATCTAGCTTTCCTTATACTGGATTCTCGACTGGAAATTGTAATCCCTGTGTTAATCTTCTTGTAAAATTTGTAGACCATTGACTGGATTAATATATGTTATCTAGCAGTGTAATATTAATATACTTTGATGTAATGTTTTAGAATATATCTTGCGTTATATACATGTCATGGTGCTGTTCAAAGTGGTGGCAGCAGTTACCCGTATTAGGTAATGGGGACGGTGGTTAAGACAGCCGTCACACCCCATTACACTTCTGATTCTCCCATCCTTCTTAGAACTGAATTAGTCCAAATAACTTTCCTAAAATTTGTCTTTCAAAAACTAATAAATTGATTATATCCCGTACAGTCAATGTCCAGCTTTCATATGCGAAAGTCACATCCGGCCTTATCAATGTCATGCACATCTTCCATTTAGTTTATTTGTTAATTAATTTAGAGGTCATTAATCCTTTATTTGCATAATGGGCTGTATTTCCTTTCGTAGTTCTGTGTGTTATTCTGATACGCTAGACTATTCAGGAAAAATAGAAACTCTTCCAAACCTATACCCTCTCATTGCTGTCTACTCATACTGATTGCGTGTCTTTTTGCTTACTGTCATGGGGTATTTTGTTTTTCCTTGATTTAACTAAAGCCTGCACATTTGATATATATATATATATATATATATATATATATATATATATATTGTATATCTGTTTTACTGCAGTGTGTTTTAACAACATTTGTGTTAGCTCCCTGAAGATGGCGATTGAGCCGAAACGTGTAAAAAAGGAGCAAATTAATAGTAAAGTACGCAATATATAGAATAGTGCATCTGTTTGTGCTTTTACTCACTACAGTTACCCACGGAAAGGACCACAAATAATATAACGCAGTTAATGTCAACTTATAATTACTACCGCTATTGGATGACTTTTATTGCATCACACCCAAAACATTTGGGGTGCGCGGTGGGGCATTTGGTTGAGGCAGTTTGCTACAAGCTGAAAGGTAATGGGTTCGTTTTCCAATGGTGTCATTGGGATTATTCATTGACGTAATCGTTCCGGCCACACTATGGCTCTGGGTCTACTCACCCTCTTAACAGAAGTGTGTATTAGGGATGTCGTGCGAAGCATGAAATAATAACACCTTGTTCACTTTCTTACCAACCAACAGGTCTACCAACAGTCTTTATTGAAAGACCTTAAACTGCAAAGATATTAAACTACCCTCAATGTCCAAGTCAACGATTACATATTAAAACTGGCTCGGGTACCAAAGTTAACATAATAAATATTTTCAATTATGAATCCCCAACATCCTCCCCACCCTGGTCAACCTCCATGGGGATGACCAGCTGTATGGGACGTGTACTTTGGCGGCCATCACTCGTCCGGAACACCACCGTTCTCACTTGGCCGTCCCGCCCCCTCCGCAATTCCTCGATGCGTGCCCGTCCCCACAAGTGTCTGGGACGCACGTCCTCTTGAATTAGGACGACGTCTCCTAGGCGGAATTGGGCGGCTTTCCCTACTGGACGTTGAACTTCGTGGAAATTTCTCAATTCTAGCAAATACTCTTTTGTCATACGTTTCCAGAAGTCGTCAGACAGTTTTTTTCTTTTAATCGAAGCTCCTTGATCAGGTTCTGCCTCACTGTAGGCTCTGTTCCCGTGGGTATTGTGACAAGTCCTCCAAGTAGGAAGTGCGCTGGAGTCAATGCTGTGAAATCTTTACCTTGCGTGATGGGCCTCGAGTTGAATGCGGCTTCAATACTGATCAAATTGGCGTTCACCTGTTCTTCTGTGAGTCTTGACTACCCCAATACCTTTCGCAGACAACGTTTCACAGTGCCTATCATCCTCTCCCACCATCCTCCCCACCAAGCCGCTCGTGGAGCGATAAATTTCCAAACTATGCCATTATGGGCGAGAAATTGATGGGTCTTGGAGGCTGATAACTACTTCCAAATTTCAGAAAGCTCAAAGTTTGCAGCGTTGAATGTTTTCGCGTTGTCTGTATAGATAGTATGGGGTAAACCACGTCTTCCAACGAATCGCTGTAGAGCCATGAGAAATTTATCCGTGCTCATGTCGGTACAAAGTTCCAAGAGCACCGCTCGAGTGGTGGCGCATGTGAAGAGAGAGAGAGATGTATGGTTTACGCATATCGCTCCCCACCTTCATGCACAGTGTTCCAGCAAAATCTATGCCAGTAACGGCGAATGGTCTTGAAGGTTTTACGCGGTCAGAAGGCAGTTGTGCCTCGATTTGCTGTCCCTGTGAATTCTTCATCATTCTGCAAGCAAGGTACGTGTGTAGGATCCTTTTGACAGTCTGACGAGCCCTAAGAATCCAAAACTCACTTCGAAGCTGAGGCAATATGATACGTACGACGAAGTGATGTAATCTGATGTGGGGTTGTAAAATAAGCAACTCCGTGAAGCGATGAACACCGTATAGTAGCAGTGGGTGTTATTGGTCTCTAGTGAGGTCGGCGCACTGTAGCCGACCTCCCAAGAGGAGGAGTCCGTTTTCCAAAAATGGGTTAAAGCGTGCTCTTTTGGACCCTCTTGTTAGAGGTAAGTTCTTCCGGAGCGATTGCAGTTCTGCGGTGAAAGCTTCCTCTTGGACTACCTTCACCCAGTACATAGTGCAGCCGTGAGCTCAGTAGTTGTTAACTCACCGACGGATTTCTCTCTACGACGGGCATTTTTCAGGAAACGAAGAATCCAGGCCGTCGTGCGGACTAGTTTCCAATATGAAATAAACCTAGAGGCGTCAATAAGACTATTAGGCGTGGCTGCTGTCAGGACATGGCTTGGTTTCTTTTTCGCTTCGGGGAGTGGGTGATTCGTCGGGAGAGTCCCGGATGGCCACTCTTCTGCAGGCCGTGCAAGCCATGACGGTCCGTACCACCAGATATGCAAGGACTGTATTTGGTCGCAAGGGAGTCCCCGTGAGAGATGATCAGCAGGGTTGTCCAGCCCTGGACAATATCTCCACTGCGCGGGATTCGTGTGTGCGTGTATCTCCGTGACTCTGTTGCAGACAAAGGTCTTCTATCTGTTTGGATCACTGTGTATCCAACCCAAGGCCACAGTGGCGTTTGACCATAGTATTGCCTGATTGATACTGTAACCTGTCGCTGTGCAGAATTAATGCAACAGCCGTGTCCCCACCAGTGCCGCTAAAAGCTCCCATCACGGCAGGGTTACTCTTTTGATGGGTGTTAGCCTGTTCTTGCTACAGGCCAAACGCACTAGAGTTTTGTCGTCTTTAGTCGAACGAATGTACAGGGCTGCCCCATATGCCCTTTCAAAGACGTCGCAGAAAACGTGGACTTGGAAGCTTCCTCTTGAGGTGACTAGCCATCGAGGGATGTACGCCTGTGGTGATGAACTTAGGGTGGATACCCAAGCGTGCCACCGCGCCCCAAGATCAGAAGGCAGGAGCTCATTCCAATCAATCCCCCTGCACCAGGTGTCTTGGAATAACAATTTCCCGTCAACGGACAGAGGAGGGTATAAGCCCAGTGGATCGTAGAACCTAGCCGTGGTTTGAAAGAGCCGCCTCTTGGTAGTAGGCCCTTCTGGTAGCCTCTTACTAATTCCCTCAGGATCAAAGAAGCAACTAGTTTCTGTGTTCCACTTTACGCCTAGAACTTTTGTCTGTGCCTCGATGTCTGGGCCTTCAGCTCTCCAGATGGCTTTCAACTGATCCAAATCGCTAGCCCATTTTGCCAAGGGAAAGTGAATTAGTTTCATGAGTGCAGTCAGTTCATAGTATATGGTGATCGCGTCGTTGTCATTCTCTGCACCGGCTGCGAAATCATCCATGGATGTGTTACTCTCTATAAGTGGCGCTGCCGTGGGAAATATGACCTTGTGCCTATCAGCTTATTCCCTCACTGCTGCGGACAGTAAAAATGGGCTACAGGTGAGGCCAAATGGTAGCCGAGTGAAGCGGTAAGTCATAACTTCATTAGTCGTATGGTAGTGTCCTTCACTGTCCTGCGTGATTTTGTACCATAAAAATCTGGTCAAGTCTCTGTCTTTCTCGTCTAAGGCCAATTGAAGAAACGCCTGTGTGATATCACTGACGATGGCTGTGGGGTACAATCTGAATCTGAGGAGAATCGCGAAGATCTCAGGCAAAAGATTAGGTCTCATCTCTAGCACCTCGTTGAGAGAGGGCGCATTTCGTGAGAAGACGCGTCAAAAACTATCCTCCACTTAGTCTTACCGTGCTTTTCTTTCATCACTGCTTGACGTGGAAGATAAAATACTGTGCTCGTCGGGTCTTCAGCAGGAGCGGCTTTCACTTGCTCCCTCGTGATGTAATTTAACATTTTATCGTGGTACATCTGTTTCAGTGTCACATTGCTTTCAAGTCTCTTTGTCAAGCTGTTAAGTCGTTTTTCTGCGTTCATCTTGTTACTCGGTAGGGCAATGTTCTGCTTTCTTGGAAGGGATACTACCCTGCGTTGATCTTCCATGCGGAAAGATGCTTGGATATCTTCAAGTAGTTTCGAGTCGGCGCTTAATGATTGATCTTGGTTTGCGGATATCCCAATAGTCTCTAAATCCCAGAAGCGCCTGAGGTCGTCTTCCGAGGGCGTGAAGGTCTGCTCTAAATTAATAAAGTTCACCACAGCTGAATTCACGCATGTTCCGGACCTGTTTCCACTTAGTATCCAGCCGAACGCGGTAGGAATTAGCACTGCCGACGTTGAAATACGTATGGGCGGACTGTCCATTACTATCTTCCAATAGTGATCGCCTCCAATGAGAATCTCTACAGGAACATCTTCCTGGGAATGAGTCTTAGGTTCAGCCAGTTGAAGTTTGCAGGCATGGGGCAAGGTCGTAACGTCGTGTGGAACGGCTGGCTGGGCCGAAAGCGCGTGAGTGCTCTCGTAAGCAGTGATGGAAACCGCGAAATGCGCCCAAACTCCTTTCATATTAAATCGGACAAGTCTACGCCTGCTCGATTGGGTGGATTGTGCTTCAAATCCACAGACAGTTAATTCCCTTTCGCTTATGGCCTGCAATTTTAAGTCGTATATCAAGGATGCCACACTAAAACTTGACTGGCTTCCTCCGTCAAGCACACAGCGAGACAATCTACTCAACACCGTAGGTCCCGTGATCCAAACTTGTGCGTTTTGTAGGTAAGTGAAACCAGATGAAATGACTTCTATTCATTCCACTGAAGTGAAGTTTGTTTGGGTCGCTGGCGCCCTAGTTTTGTTCCCGTCGTCACAAATAGATATATGATGTGACTTCTTGCACTTAGCACATTTTGCCTTCCTCTTTTTCCGCAGTTCGAAGCGGTATGCCCCCATTGAGACAGAGGAAACACCGGTTTGCTTTCTTTAGCCTCTCTATTCGATCGGCGACGCCCGTGATCTTTGTACAATCTTGAGCCCAATGACCGCGGGAATCGCAAAATGCACAAAACGGTTACGGTCTTTTCGTATTCTTCTGTGCTGTCCCCACTGACTTGGCGTGTACGTGAAGCATTGCCGCTATGGAAGTGTAGCCGGATAAGCTAGAAGTCTCGCCACGGATCTTCTGTGTGGTGAGGATTCCGTCCACTTCATCGCCTAAGAATGCCATTAACTGTGGTAAATCCCCTTCTGAAATGTCCTCTCGCTTGGCGTGAACAATCCAACGGCGGCATATGTCATCGGGAAAAGCGCGGAGTACTTTCGGCGCAAGAACTCTGCCATATCCATTTACATCTTCCCCTAGTGCGCGAAGCGCCTGAATGAGCCGGTTACAGTCTATGTACGTCGAATTATGTGCCTCTGGGGTGGCGTATTTAATTGACTTCACTTCCTCCAGATAATCCAGGTGTGCCTGAATAATCCTATTCTTGTCGCCGTAGCGGGTTTCAAGGATTTTCTTCGTCTTTTCATACGTTTCGGCGACCACGGCAATACCCTCAACTAAGTGCTTTGGTTCCCCTTCTAGGAAACCCCGCAGGAATGTGTGCTTATTGATGGTTGTTAGTGGCGGATCGTCGTCGATTGACTGCTTGAACTGCTCCCAAAAACGCGCCCATGTCTATATCTCCAGAAAATGGCTCGATTTTAATAGGGGGTAAACGTGTCGCGGCTGATGAAGCAATCGGAGTCACCGTTGCCGCAGTCTTGCCGGCGTTGGTGATTGTGACATTCGCTGTTGAAGTTGACAAATGACTTTCCATCTGACGCAAAGTTTGTAGGATGGCTCGCTTAGCGGACTCGTATGTATTCTTCACATTTCTGTAGGTCCTTATCATATTCGCTGTCGTCCAGGAGTTCGTGAATCTCGTCATCCAGGCTAGTTAGTCGACCCATTGTCTCGTGGAGCCTGTCCTTGTAGTACTCGTAATCTTCTAGTGTTGTAGTATCCGTGAATTTCCCTACTTCCTTGACGAAGCGTGTGATGTTTCCACGTTCCCTCACGCGTCTTCGCTTCAAATTGTGTAGTCTCTTACCAGCATCAGCGTCTTGCTTGGTAGGCGTCGTGCAAACTTTCTCTTTAGTGTTCTTTATTATTCGTGTATTGCTGTAAATTGTCTGCTGTAGTGTTAGTAGAGAGCATTTAAATGGGTAGTGCTGAAGTATAAATCTGCCTTATCGACTGAGCCGCTAACGGTCCACTACTTCTGGTTGGCGCCACTAGATGGCAAAACTATGAAGACATGATTGTTGACTTGCTACGGGTATAGTATTTCAAAGGAGAAAAATTCCTAAAACCTAGGAGCATGAATCTACCAGTAATCGCCGTTATACGTCTGCTCGAGTGTTGACACATCTTTACATGTAACTATAATCAAAATCTGTAAATTAGTACGTGTTTCCGTAATATTGTCCGATGGCACTTAGCTGGTCAAGATGGCCTCCGGAGCGCTTGGCTCTGGCGTGTTTCCAAATGGTGGCGTTATTACTTCCCCGTAGTGCAGCGTGGACGCAACGTGTGACGGCAAACCAAAATCCCTTGATTCCTGATGCACAAGAAGCGATCACTTTCCAAGGAGTTCCCGAGTGTTTCGGCACCAAATTATGTCGTGCGAAGCGTGAAATAATAACACCTTGTTCACTTTCTTGGCCGGCTTACCAACCAACGGGTCTACCAACAGTCTTTATTGAAAGACCCTAAACTGCAAAGATATTAAACTACCCTCAATGTCAAAGTCAAAGATTACATATTAAAACTGGCTCGGGTACCAAAGTTAACATAATAAATGTTTTCAATTATGAATCCCCAACAAGGGATGTATTCTGGGGGTAAAGGCGGCCTACTTGCGCAGATTGCTTGGAAAGTTTGGGAGCCTGAACCTCCTGGAGCCCTAAGGGCCTGTCAGGCCTGTAAAGGTATAGCTTTACAGATAACTTTAACATTTGTAACATTTAACCCCACCAGATTTCCCCAAATTCTTCGAGACAATTAATTCCAGTGTACTAACCTTTCGGCACCGGAGTTTTACATTTAATTCAAATAAATCACCAACCTGATGCAACAGTTTTTCAGTTTATTATCCTGAAGTTTGTATACAGCTCAACATGTTTCGGGCGTTTCCCGCCCATCATCAGGGGCTCAATGACTGCAGTGGCAGCCTCTGGTTTTACCTTCGTATCGTGGTGATAGTCGTGCTGTGTTCGTGGTTGGGTCGGCCGGCCAGCCGGCCCGACCACGAACACAGCACGACTATCGCCACGATACGAAGATAAATCCAGAGGCTGCCTCTGCAGTCATTGAGCTTCTGATGATGGGCGGGAAAACGCCCGAAACATGTTGAGCTATAAACAAACGTCAGGATAATAAACTGAAAAACTATAGCATCAGGTTGGTGATTTATTTGAATTGTACGATGATGCACGGATTTACAAACCTTAAATTTTACATTTAAATTTTAGCACACCCTGTATGTAAAATGTGAATAATACATGAAGCAAAAAAAGGTAGCATTATGAAATAAACGGCATTTTGAAGAGAAAAATGGAGAGTGTGCAGCGTGTTTAAAATACTCAGTACTTACATTTGTTGAAAAAAATATATAAAATGCAACATCTGGAGGGTAGCAGTACCCCCGTCCTATATATAGGACGCACGGTTCTTAAAGGTTAAAGAGTGATTACAGGCGGGGTGAGGTGTCTTCTGTTAGGGGTTCAGTTGAAAGGTAGTTTCTTGTTGTATGTTGAAATATGCATTTTGTAAACAGTGTATAAGAAAGAAAGGTAAAATGAAATTCATCTGTCAACATTTCTGAACACGCTATTCTAATCCCATCTTAATGAAGTATACCCAGGCCGCCCAATGTCAAAAGGCTGATATTGCTTTGCATACACTTGATATCAGTTCACATAATTTGTCTCAGTTAACGCCAGTGGCGGTTTTCTCCCGAAACTTCCACGGTTGTTATAATTAGCTATGTGGTCTGTGGTACAAGCGACCACGGTCACTATAGCAAATTTGTTCCTATACACACAATGAAGGCATATAAAGGAAGTGGAGGTATACTCCACGTGTGTTTATCCTTGTTGCTACTTGGGAGTCATCAATTTCAAGTACCAGCCACTTGATTCCACGGATATAGCGCCTCATTACCCATTTGCTAGCGTGCTTGATAGGCTCATAGTTGATCTTGATGCCACGGAGAAGGAAAAAACAGAAAATATACGTACGTACAACATAATCCTGTGGTGCTTTCGCGTAACTATTTTGCAGTAAAAAAAACAAGAATACATTCTGTGTGTGTGT
>Ga0268261_10003897_pt1 | contig 11070 bp, 3 predicted proteins | sample TergutNc150P1_FD_190353 | JGI IMG/M metagenome (GOLD analysis project Ga0268261, IMG submission 190353) | Nasutitermes corniger P1 segment gut microbial community from laboratory colony in Florida, USA - Nc150 P1 (SPAdes) (version 2) | ecosystem: Host-associated > Arthropoda: Insects > Digestive...
CTGTTTTTATATATTGGTACTATGATGTTTGTTGTCCAATCTGTGGGCATTTTCTCTTCCCTCCATATTTCCTTGATCAAACTATGTATTTTATTAAGTAACAGTCCTCCTCCTTTCTTATAAAGCTTTGCTGGGATATTATCTATGCCAGGTGATTTGTTGTTGTTCATAGATTGTATTGCCATCTCTATTTCCAGTATACCTGGAGGTTCCTCTTCCAGTCCTCCTCCGTGTCTGCTCGGTTTAAGTGAGTAGCCTCTAGGGGATTGCCCTGATCTGCTGTTACTGAGGTGGTTAACAGATCTTGGAAATAGGTTTTCCACCTAGTCTTTATTTCTTCTTCCGTAGATAAAATCTCGTTATTTGTGCCTCTGCAAAGGTCCGTGTGCAGTTGAAAACCAGCCTTTAGTGATCCAACCTCCTTATATGCATTCCTGATTTGTTTGTCCTTGATGTTTTCTTCTATATTCCTTATACGATTGTCCATATATGTTCTTTTCCTGTTTTTACATGTTTTATGGGCTATTTTCTGCAATCTTTCATATTCCAATCTCTTAGCTCTGGTTGGTCTATCAATCCATTTCTTATATGCTGCATTCTTCTCCTCTAATGCCCTACGACATTCATCGTCGAACCATCCTCTCCTGTCTGGTTTTGGTTGGTATCCTATTGTTTGTTCTGCTGCTTCCTTTATAACCTCTTTTAACTGTTTCCAGTCTTCCTCTATCTGGCTTTCCTCCTTTGTTGCCTGTTCGGTTTGTAGCTTTCCAAATTCTTCTTCCAATTGCTGCCGGAACCTCGTGACCATGCTAGCTTCTCGCAATGCATCTGTGTGGAATCTCCTTGTTCTATTCGGCTCATATTTGCTGTTTGCTGTTTTGCATCTATATTTCCCTCTAACCAAGTAGTGGCCAGAGTCGCTGCTTGCTCCTCTACATGATTTCACGTCTAGCATGCTGCTTGCGTTCCTTTTGTCTATCAGTATGTGGTCAGTTTGGTTATTGGTTTTTCCATCTGGAGATCTCCATGTTTGTTTGTGGATTTCTTTATGTGGGAAACTGGTTGAGGATACCACCATGTTTTTTGCTGCTGCGAAATCTACTAGCCTCTGCCCGTTATTATTATTACAGTTTAAGTGCATGCTATGCCTACCAATTAGTCCTTGGTAGATTTAACATTCATGGAACCGTGCATCGTAGTATGACTAGTAGCAATAACCAACGAGATGCAGCTTAGAAAGGGAATTTATTATTCCACCGTACATTAATAGTTCAACATGTTTCGAGCGTTATGTCGCTCATCATCAGGAACCTCAACTGTACTTGCAGCTACTGGTTTACATACTGCAATAAGTTAAATATTGTAATATTTTAACATAGAGGACATGTAATATATACAATTCTTTTAACTTATTGTAGTATGTAAACCAGTAGCTGCAAGTACAGTTGAGGTTCCTGATGATGAGCGACATAACGCTCGAAACATGTTGAACTATTAATGTATGGTGGAATAATAAATTCCCTTTCTAAGCTGCATCTCGTTGGTTATTGCTACTAGTCCTTGGTAGATATCTTCTTTCCCCACTTTGGCGTTCCAGTCCCCCAAAACTATGTTTATGTCATTGGAGGGACATGAATCATATGTTTCTTCTACTTTCTGATAGAAGGCTTCCTTTTCCGACTCTTACTTTTCTTCTGTGGGGGGGTGCACATTTATGAGGCTCATATTTTGAAATCTTGTTTTAATCCTTAACACACATATTCGTTCATCAACCGCCTTAAAATCAAGCACATTCCGTTTCATATTTCTTTCAACTACAAATGCCACCCCAAATTCTCTGACTCCCTTTTCTTTGCCACTGTAAAAAAGTGTGTGTGATTTCATGTCAATTATGTCCTTGCCCTGCCTCCATCTTGTTTCCTGTAGTGCCATTATGGCCAGCCTGTATTCTTTTAACTGAGAGAGCACAGACAGTAGTGCTCCAGTCCTGAATAATGTTCGAACATTCCATGTACTGAAAATCAGTTCCTTTTCCTTGCAACCAGGTCGTCGTCTATTTATTGATTCCATCCAAGGCATCTCTGAGGTTTTCTGAACATAGGTTTTTTTCCAGGGTGGGGTCGTTACCCCCACGCCCAACCCCCAACCTGGAGGACCAGGGTGTCCCTTTTTGTCTGAGTCATCACCTTTGACCTGTCCAGCTTGGGTGACCCTGCCAGTAGCTATGCTATCGCTGGCTTAGCTCTCAGGATCATTTGACCATACAAGCCCCACCACTACGTCAAAGTAGAGACACCTTCGGGGGGAGAGGCTCTGACTAGTTACACAAAAATGTTCTTGTTTGCCTTGTCTACCTTCATCATTTTCATTTGCAACTGAAGTAGCATTACCACATGGAGGGAAGGTAAAGAGATTACATAAATAACAGGGGCTGCTGTAAAGGATAAAGGGATTATACCTGCACAATATTTACCCTTATACAGATTGGAGAATACATAAGTTATGGTAGTCTTGAAAAGTGAATGCATAAGTTATGGTAGTCTTGAAAAGTGAATGCATAAGTTATGGTAGTCTTGAAAAGTGAATGCATAAGTTATGGTAGTCTTGAAAAGTGAATGCATAAGTTATGGTAGTCTTGAAAAGTAAATGCATAAGTTATGGTAGTCTTGAAAAGTGAATGCATAAGTTATGGTAGTCTTGAAAAGTGAATGAAACCAAACACTCAGTCATTCAAATGAGTCAACCAACCAGATGCAGCAATTTCTCAGGTTTATTGGTTGTTTAAATACAGCTCAACATGTTTTGGGCATCCTTATGCCCATCATCAGGAGCTCAACAACTGCTGTAGCAGCCTCTGGTTTACCATTGGAACGTGGTGATAGCAGTGCTGTTGGTCGTGTTCGGGCCAGCCGGCCTGACCACGACCAACAGCACTGCTATCACCAAGCTCTGACGGTAAACCAGAGGCTGCTACTGCAGTTGTTGAGCTGTATTTAAACGACAAGTAATAAACTTGAGAAGTTGCTGCATCTGGTTAGTTGATTCAGTTGAAAGTATGATGATGCACGGACTTGCAAACCCTAAATGTGTTTATATTGTTTACAGTAATACAAAATGTCTTGTATCTCAAAAGCAGCATGAAGAGAACCCATTGTTGTATTGCCATGGCAACACTGAACAGCGACATGTAGGTCAACAGCAAACAGCAGATATGTATTATTGTGTGTACATGGCAACAGTGGTTACACAAACATGCCACAATGTTAACTCTATGTGAAGAATTAATAAGTAATGTTTTGGAATTACGTTAATCAGTGTCATTAAGCAGCATTGAAATGACAATCAATTTACTGTGTTGATTAATTATTGACATTTAAAAATGACTCATACTACATGTGTGTGTGTGTGTATATGTGTGTGTGTGTGTGTGTGTGTGTGTGTGTGTATATATATATATATGCATATAGGTAGAGGTACAAATTTCAATGCAAATGCCTGTGATCTGAAGCTGTTACTGTTGCAGGGTTCCTTAGGCAAACTGTACCTCATCATTATGAATATTCTGTTGTTTGTTTCTGTGACATATGCTTCACGTAATCAGATATATTTCAGTAAGGGGAATTTTCAGGTGGGGCATCCCTGTTGGGTTTTCAATAATTAATTAAGTATATAATTTTACAGTCCAACACAACTTTATTATGTACAATATGTTTAATTAAAGAACACAGCAGCTACATATTGCGGCTTGCGTGCATCCATCTTCAGACTGTAACTTAAAAGGATTTTAACCTTTTAAAGCCTACTGCTTATGTGCACCATCAGGTTTAACAATTAAGAATTATACATTCTGCTCACACTGTATGTATTTGTTTTGTATTTATCTCAGGACAAACAGCGACTTCTGCCCCATATAACAGACTGATTGTTTTTTATAACCCAGATGAAAAGTGTTTACAGCGCGATATGGACTGGGTCTTTAAATAAAGCAGTCTGCGCTTCATCTTTAAGAGGTTAATATACAATTGGCAACACCTTAAAATTATGAGATCTCATTTACATTTCTTGATTAATACAACAAATTAGAATATAAAACGTAAAATAGCCTGGGATAATAGAGACATATAAAGTGGAAACTTTTGATTATGATGGAAATCGTATGTAGTGGCAGTCTTGTAGAAATTGTAGATGTTGCAATAATATTTAAGATACACTTCACTCAGATGATGGGGAGTCTTTGTCATGGTATATGTGGAGTGCTCCACATACACCATAAAAGAAGCCCCATGACAAAGACTCCCCATCATCTGAGTGAAGTGGATCTTAAATAACATAACAGCTACAACTTCTACAAGACTGTTCGGGTGATCAGATGGAAAATAATGAGATGGGCGGGGCATGTAGCATGTATGGGGGAGGGGAGAGGTGCATACAGGGTTTTGGTGTGGAAACCTGAGGGACAGAGACCACTTGGAAGACCTAGACGCAGATGGTAGGATAATATTAAGAAGGATCTTCAGGAAATGGGATGGCATGGACTAGATTGATCTGGCTGAGGACAGGGACAGATGGCGGGCACTTGTAAATGCGATAATCATCCTTTGGTTTTCATAAAATGCGGGTAATCTGTAGACCAGCCGAGAACCAGTTAGCTTCTCAAGGACTACTCCGTGGAGCAATATTGCTGTATTGACTTGTTAGTTGTCCTGTCGTGCTTATGTGTATGATGTACTAGTTAGCATCGAAATGCGTCTGTCAACAGGACGCGCTTTAAGTGGAAGTTGAAATAGTGGTGGCTTTTGTATCGACCGATTTGTCACCGCTTGTGCCTAAACGTCCTAGGCATGCCACGTTCTTAATGTCGGTATAGGTGTCACCCGCGGTGTTACCGGCTTGTTAGTAGATCGGGTCGCGTATAGATGGCAGTAAAGTTCAATTCAGCCAGGTGATGTGTGGCCTATCTATATGTACATAATCTGCGACCCCACAGTAAGAGGGTGTGTGCGTGTGTCGGTTTGTTTTCAGTACGTTTTTGGAAATTAAATTATTTCCATTGAGAAAATGGTCGTCCATAATGTCGTGGACGTTACTAAAAAAGGAAGACTGCCAAACGCAGACACAACTAGAGGCAGAAGGTTTATGTGAACTGTAAGCAATTCTTCTTCTTCTTAGTTTCTGTAACAAGGTTTGGTTCTGTTGAACAGAGCAGGGCGTATTTCAAAAAACGTGGTACGACAGTCGTGACACAGTAGGCTGTAAGTATTTTGAGGATATTACAGTGAACGTGTGTCACACTTCAAAGGTTACGAATGGAATTGGTGATAGCTCGCTAAGTCACGTCCTTGACATTCTGCCACATAACCTTTAAGTTTAAATTGACAGACAGTGCGCGCCGGTTATGGTAGTGGGCGTTTATTTAACTTTCTTGGACATGTATTGAATCCTTCATATTTTATAACAGAATTGCCTTCTGTATGCAAATTTCATAGAAAAGATTCAGTCAGCAATGCGATAAGGACCACATTTTTTATTGCATGATTTTGCCGCCTGTTGTCTGTGAATGTGACAGCAGTACATTGGTGGTGGTCTTTTTTGAATATGATAAGAAACCAATAGGTCCAATAAAAGTAGAGAATGCCTTGTTGCAGTGAGTAACCATTAATCTAAGGAAGATGTGGCAACACAGTTGGTCGATCCAATAACAGAGCTGGATTAAGCAGACCTGTCAACAATTTGGAAGTGTACCTGTAAGTGGTCAAAACTGCCTGTGTGCCGTTTGAGTTATTTAAGTGAAATGGGCCATAGGATCCACTGGCAGATAATCTTACCCGCATATTATACGAACAATAGGCTGAGATTTTAGGCAAGTAATCTGGAGGAAAAATCCTAAAAAAGAATAGCTGATATCATTTGGAAGCCATCGTTCCTTTTTAGTTTACATTGTTCAGTTCATGTAGCATTGAACAACAGGGTAATTAATCAATAATGGTTGGAAATGTGGAAGGAAGTGTAGCCATACTTGCTTTACAGAATGTACATCCTTATGTATGCAGTCAACTGTAGAATTAACCAAGAAATGAAGTTGCTGTACAGAAGTTCTTTTGGTTTTATGCATTCAATCTGTTGATGTGTCTTCACTTCACGAGCATGTGTACTGTCTTATACGTCTAATGAGTACTGAAACATTAATTTTTAGCAGAATGTTGTAAAATTATGTGAAAGCAGTCTTACTTCACTTCCTGTCCCACAGGATAAAATGATTTCAGTTTTGAGTATAGCCACATGCTTGCAGCTGTTTGTGTTGTAGGGATGGAGACGAAGTACGGAGGACTGGCGTGATTCACTCGTTGCCATTACTTGCTGCAGCAGACCAGCCACAATGCTTGCAGCAGGTACGTTATTTCATCATGCTGCCTTCTTATGTGTGTGTGAGAGCATGCTGGCACACAGACAGGATCTTAGTACTTGTGAATATGTCCTCAATAACATGAGCCTATCCAGATCCTTGTAGGTTCTGAGGCTGGGAGTAAGGACATGCAGATCATGGAACTGACCACCTACCGCCTCATCATATCGAGGATGTGCATGTATGCATAGAGTTTTGTTTGCATGCCCAAATAAAATTGCAGGCTATGGTGCTTATGGCTGTGGGCTGGATGACAGAACTTTCAGTTCAATTCTGGAACAGGAAGGAGATTTTTCTGTACTCCAGTATGTATAGAGTGCCTCCAGGGGCCACCCAGTCACCTATCTAGAGGATGCTAGTGACTATTTCTCCTGGGGTAAAGGGGCCAGTGCATGAAAAGTTACCCACTTTTACCTACCAAGTGCTGAGGTTATGAATGAGTGGACTGTGCATCTGCTCCCCCATCATGATTTGCACAGGGGCAACTTTTAATGGAGAGGTTCATATTTATAAACTCTATGAAGACCAGTTTTGATATGATGCTAAAGAAACAGATTAGAGTCCATTCTAATGTAGATGTGTATTGATATTTGGGTGATTATAATTTGTTGAACTGTTAGATGTTGTGTAACGAAGTATCTAGCTCCATGGAGCAGTGTCCTTCTTGAGAAGTTGCAAATATTGTGCTGGTCAAGAAATGCACATTTTGCAGAACACTAAGGTTCATTCCCACATTCACAAGAGCCCACCACTTGCCCCTATCCTGAGCCAGAACAATCCAGTCCGTACTGCCCCAACTGATTTCTTTAAGATCCATTTTAATATTATTCTCCCAGTTACATGTGGTATTGACTATTCTGCAGAATTTTTTCTCATATTCTGTACTGTTATATCAAACTGAGGCTCCTGATAATGACCTTTGGTTGAAGTCTGGTTAGTAAATTTGTTTTGAAATAGAACCCCAGTAAAAGTTGTGATCCCCCCGAAGGTATCCCTGCTTTGGCATAGTGATGGGGCTTGTGTGGTCATACGATCCCGAGAGATATGCTGGCAGTAGCGATGCTACTGGTAGGGCCTTCCATGCCAGACAGGTCAAGGGTGATGACCCAGACAAAGAGGGATACCCCGGCCCTCCAGGTTGGAGGTTGGGTGTGAGGCTAACATCCCCACCCCATAAAAAGAAACATTGTTACGAAACCTCAAGGAAATGAAGCTGGACAGATATCTCGGCAATGACACGTAGCAATATACAAAGGTCTGCGGGTAAGGACACCAAACAAATTGGAATTAAATGTTGGCACCCGGAACGTTTATTCGTTGTATACAGCAGGAGTGTTAAAGATGCTTATAAATCGGCGTAGTGCTCATAAAGCAGATATAGTAGCCTGCCGAGAGATACGATGCATGGGCAGCGAGAATCGTGGAAAAATGAGACTGCGTCCTTTTCTATAGTTGTTATAACAAAGATCACTTATTGGATACTGGGTTTCTAGTTTCTAAAAGAACCAAGCAGGTAATTATAGATTTTAGATGTCTTATCCCTAGCATTTGCACTTCGAGAATGAGGGGAAAATTTTTTAATTGACGTATAATTAAGGGCCCTGTGCTCACAGAGACATCTGACAATGAAGAAAAAGATGGATTTTTTATGTCCTAGAAAGACCCTATGACATATGCCCAAGAAATCACATAAAAATTGTTCTCATTGACTTTCATGCGCAGGTGGGTATGGAAGCAGTCGATTTTCCCACAGTTGGCAAATACAGTCTTCACAGTCTCACGAATGACAAAGGATCCCCGCTGATACAGTTTGCAGTATCACAGAACATGATCATAGAATCAACATTCTACCCATGTAAATATTTCTGTAAGAGTACATGGATGTCACCTGATGATCTAACATTAAATCATATCATTGTTGTATGCTTTCTTCTGGGTAATTCCCCGGCATCTGAATTTTATATGCTGATGTTTCAGAACACTCTGTCTGTTCCATCTTCATAGGCAGATAGGTATGAAGGTATCCTAATATATGTAGGCATGAGGATGGATCATTAATAAGTAATAAACAGGAGACACTCAACAGATGCGTAAGACACTTCGACAAATTATTAAATGGAAGGAAACATAATGAATGTGTTACTTTTACTACCACAGTCAGTAATCAAACATTGAAAGGAAAAACACAGGACACAACAGATGCCCCCACAACGGAGGAAATTGGAAGAGCACTGAAGAAATTAGAAAATAATAAAGCTCCTGGGACAGGTGATATTGCAGCCAAATTACTAAAATTTGGTGGTGATACACTAAAGCAATGGCTGAAGCATATATTTTCATCAATATGGATCAATGAAGAAATCCCAAAAGTGTGGCTTAAAGGAATTATATGTCCACTGCATAAGAAAAGGAACCAGTCGGAATGTGCTAACTATAGAGGCATCACTGTGTTAAATGTAACATGTAAGGCATTTTCTAATCTCTTGTACACAAGACCCCTTTCTCATGTAGAAAGCAAACTTGGACATTACTATGCAGGATTTCACCCAAGAAAATCCACAATAAATCAGATTTTTGTATTGCAACAAATTTTGGAAAAGAAAAAAGAATTTAGAATCTCCATCTACAAGGGCATTCAACAAGGAGGTGCACTGTCATGCCTACTTTTGAATATAACTGTGGAATATGCAATTAGAAAATCAGGCATACAAACAAGAGACACCATGTTCTATAAGTTGATCCAACTTGTGGCGTATTCTGATGACAGTTATCATCGGCAAGTCTTTAGCATCATTGAAAGAAGCTTTTCAGTTACTTGAATAGGCAAGTAAGGACTTGGGATTAGGTGTCAACGAAGGCAACACTAAATATGTGGAAGCAGCTAACACCCAGAATTGCAACAAGCCCTGCACCATTGAAATAGGATGATACTACTTTGAAAGAAGTGATAGCTTTACGTATCTTGGGTCATTAGTGACTGGCAACAGTAGTGTCTCAGAAGAAATCACAGACCACCTTATAGCCGCTAATAGATCACATTTTGGACTAAAAATTCAGCGTAAGTCACAGCTACATTCCAGGAAGACAAAAATTCTTATATATAGAACACTTGTGAGGCCATTACTTACGTACGCCACAGTAACTTGGACTGTGACAAAACACAATGAAAGAAGACTGAGAATCTTCGTTAGGAAAATCCTTTGCAGAATATATGGTCCAATATGCAAGAGAGGGCAGTGGCGGAAGTGATATGGTAGAGAATTAGAAGAGCTTTACAATGAACTAAATATAGTTAATGTAATAAACTCCAGTAGACTGAGGTGAGCAGACCATTTTGTGCAAATGGATGAAAACAAATTACCTAAAAAGATATTATGGACAAACCCTGGAGGTCAACAAGGATGTGGCTGACCAAAATCAAGATAGATTTATGGGGTAGAGGAAGATGCAAGGAAACTGGGTTGTAGAAATTGGCTGGTGGCTGCCCAGGATAGAGGTCACTGGCGACATTGCTTGAAGAGGCCAAGGCCCACCCAGGGCTGTGGAGCTTATTATTATTATTATTATTATTATTATTATTAAAACTTGTGATATGCAGCACCTACAGTACCAAAGTTTAGCAGATATCAGTTTTTCGCATTATAGAACATTATGCCTAATGTGTATCTTACAGTACATAGCACGCTCATGGACAGACCTAACTATTTAACCTGTCTTTTCTAGGTTTAAATGCCCACAGCACTTCTTCAAGGCTGAAGTTTTGCACACAACATGTGGCCATTTACGTTTCTGGTACACAGTGATTTACAGAATAAATAACAGAATTACGGATTCAAACTTACAAGTCCAAATAGCTCTTATGGTCTCTAATCTCTTAAGATTTCGTAACGGATCTTGTTATACATTTATGTTTTTACCATTTATGCTACATTCTCCACCCACTTTATCATCATTAATTTTATTGTCATAATACTTAGCTTGGAATGCAAGTAATAAAGTGCCCCAATACCAATTGACCAGGAGGCTGGGTGGGAGACAGAACCAGTCTGGCTATCTGGAGAAGAGTAAAATCCCTTGTGACTACCAACAGTTGAACCACAAATCCACATTTGTTAGCACGTGGCACAGTTGCCACACCAACTGAGGTACCCCAGCCCCACGGTAGACGGCTGAAGAATGTAATCAGATGAACCAGCAAACCATCTGTCACTGTGTTTAAGAGATGCGAACAGTTGAACATGTTTGTGTGTGTTTTAGGTTTTGTCAAGTGCGAGTGCAGAGTTCCCTTTAGCTGCCAGTTCCACTTTCCTCACAATGCTGGAGAAAAAGTTGGTTCATCCACACACCTTCACACAGACGTTCCTGCAGAGCATTTTGTCTACCATAGATAGCAGAGATCCAGGTGCTGGCATACTTATTATCATATTTCTTCACTCTTACATTTGTATGCTGATTTTGTATCTCGTTAATGGCAAATTTAAATACACACTTGTTTTGTCATTTTTAAGTCAGATTTTGATTCTGAATATTTAAAATACAACTCTGTATTTTCTTATGTTTGCCATCATAATATATGCAATAACAATAAATTCTGTATGTATGTATGTATGCACACACACACACACACACACACACACACACACACACGCGTGCGCGCGCGCGCGCGC
>Ga0268261_10003898_pt1 | contig 11070 bp, 8 predicted proteins | sample TergutNc150P1_FD_190353 | JGI IMG/M metagenome (GOLD analysis project Ga0268261, IMG submission 190353) | Nasutitermes corniger P1 segment gut microbial community from laboratory colony in Florida, USA - Nc150 P1 (SPAdes) (version 2) | ecosystem: Host-associated > Arthropoda: Insects > Digestive...
TGTGTGTGTGTGTGTGTGTGTGTGTGTGTGTGTGTGTGTGTGTGTGTGTGCGTGCGCGCGCGCGCGCGCGCGCGCGCGTAATAAAAACAAGTAACAGATAAAGTATAAATATGTCTACACACACACACACACACAGAGTAAAACTTATAAAAAGTAAAATAAAACAGTAAATATAAAACACATAATATGATGACAAAATATGTTAATCATTTTAGCTAACATTCATTATTTTTTTCAGATGACATAATAAAGGGTCCTAAACGTGCATGCATAAAATCATCTTTCATTGGCAGTTTACAATAAGTTGGAGATAAGGCAGCTCAGTAGAACCAAGCACCTTCAAACGTGTTACAGAATGTATTGTTGGTGGAAAAACACAGTGGAAGATTCTTCCTAATATACTGGGATCTTGAGCATGCCAAAATATTGTAATAAATTGTATGCTTTAAAGGGTGAAATTTATATTTTACATAACTCTTCATCAGTTTTATTGTGTGCACATAAGTGTATTTTATGGTACTTATTTTTAAATATATGGTTTGGAAATCTTACTATAATAACAATATAATACCAAAAGAAGCCGAAACATGTTTGTTCTTCAATGAACATCTTACAAATAGTTCATTTGTGATTGGATTTATCTCCTCATTTTACTGGAGTACACGGCAACAATGTGTTACGCAATATTTCCTGATATTTCTAAACAGCATTTTTGTAACACTGGAGTCATAATAACCCAAACACGTACAAGTAAACAAACGTAAGCGCTTAACTGATCTTTTTTACCTCTTCACCTACTTTTCTCCAGATTATTTCTTTCTAGTAACTATCACTGTACTTTATATTTAGCATGGAGCATAACTCCTCATATTTACACACCACTTCTATTACGTTTTCATCCATATCGTACGTGGGGGTGGGGAGGGGATCCAAAGGGCACTGGTTGCAAGAGAGTACCGGAAGTGCGGTGGACAAGACAGAAGACTGTTTACACAATCAGAAATGAGCGCGAAGAGACGGCACCGGACCTGTTCAATCACGTCAGATATGAATAATTTCCCTCGGTATGAGAGCTGGAACAGAACCACGATGCAGTATTAAAAAATTAATACTTCATGCTGCATAACTTTTGGATTTCAGTGTGCATTACTGAAACTCCAAATGAACATGTTCAGTCCCAAAATATGGCAGGCTACCTGAAACAGTATTTAAGTTAAGGAAAGTACAAGAATATACTTACGTGCCATTTACAGCATGTGTTACATTCCCTATTATCGTTTCTTGATCCAGTTGAAAAACCGTGTCCATTGTACCATTTGACGCCCAAATCCTTAACACTGACTGATAAATACATCTATCTTGGAATTCATAGTCTTTCATGTACTCCTGCAGTTCGCCTGTTACTTCACTTTCGTTAACGTTTGGAAACCACGTCAAGTATCTGAAACAAGGTCGCTACATTTTACATATTAGCGTAATTGAATTCTTAACACATAACGTAGAAACGGCTGGTTTCCAATTCCTTGGAGATGCACCTAAAAAACTTGTCTTTAAAAAAGTAACTTTGATTTCGAGAATATAGGCTGAAAACTAAATTAAAACTACTCAGCTTGAAGTCAAGGCTTTGACAGGATACAGTAATGCTTAAATATTCATTTTTTTAAATTTTCATATGATTCTCTTCCCTACTGTTTTTCCTAAAATTTATCAAACAAGAAATGGGACAAAATTAACTCACATCACTAACATACATGTATGTATTAATGGGTTACTTGAAAACAGAAGTTAAAAGCTGCAAAGAGATAATTGTAACAAAACTCAAAACAAATATGGAGACTACAAATCAAGTCTTCTGGAATATACCATGTCTATTCGTAAATAGTTAACGATGTATCAGATCACTTTGCTGCCTCCACTTTCAGGGTAGCCCAAGGAATGCCCTTCGTCTGACGAAGTAAATTCATCCGAAATATCGATATCTTCCAAATGACACGACGTCAAAACTTACAACACTTGAATCCTCAGCAGCACAAATGTGAGAACCTCAGAGTTCATTTGTATCTTTTAAAGTATTTAACTGGACCTTCAAATAACCTCAACAAAAATAAACTAACAATATGTACTTCTGATATACGGTACAATACCATCTTTTGACACAACTGGCCCCAGTTCATGAAAAGATTTTTTTCAAAATAGCAAAAACTAAAGTTGGTCTACAAAACTATTTACAAAATTCATACAGAAACGCAATTTACTTTATGTTTTTCAAAGTTTTTCACACTACAGTAAACAATGACATATAAGTCAGTTAACCCGTTCGTAAAACGTACGCAACTTTTATGGGCCACTCTGTACACACACAGCTCAGTACTTTCGAGAACTACATCACATTATTATAATACATACGTGACTGCGTGATCGATCGAGAGGGCAGGCAGGCGTGTGCGTTTGTGCGAGTGTGTGCCAATTTATAAAAAGGATTCATACTGTTCTTTATCCTTGTCGGCCACGTACATAACGCGCTACAATTCACAAGAGCATTTAAAAGATCAGCTTCATTTGAACCAAGCAACAAGTACCGCCATACTTAGGGTGTCGGTTATTGTCCCCAAGGTATAAAGCAATCTCAGAAACCGGATGGAGGAGACGACATGCAGATAAGGGGAACAGCTACAAATATACTAAAAAGGCAGTCGTTGATAGCCAAAAATGGGTGGTCTTCAACCTTGGGGCTGGGCGCGTGGCTGGCAGGTTTTTAAGGCAAAGCACTAGCATCTTACAAAATGGGTTACTCAGCTTCCGGCGACCCGAGACAGATAGACATGTCGATTCACAGGACACAGATCAAGAACCCTTGATTCTGCATTTCGTCTTCAGCTGAGCTACATCAGACGAAATAAAAGGAAGATTTTTCGGAAAGCCCCTGCCTAAGCATCATGCTGAGGCAGGAAGAGTTAGCCTTTATTAAGGCTATTTCTACGCTTCAGCTTTTCACGGCCCTCCTCAAGGAGCTGAGGATGGCTCTCTCGTCCCGTAGGAAGAAGAAACCAGTAGTGTCTGCCGGGAGCCGCGGCACCGCGCCCGGAGGTGAGTTTAATGCTTCCCAATCCATCCGGCCAGCACGCGGGCAAGCGTAAAGCCAACGAGCTGGCAAGTTCGGGCGACTCGTTCGAGCCCGCCAACCTGCGCCCAGCGCCTGGCGTAGGGTCCGCGCCTCTGCCCGCGAATTCATCAGCAGTCAGGGGCCAACAAGCTGCAGCCAGCAGCCGGCAACTCCGGCCTCCCGAGGGAGGGGTGACTTACGCAGCCGTACTGGCCAGGCCCGTCGCCCCGATTCAGCCAAGTGAATCGCTCACGTCCACAGCTATGGGTTCGGACCTGTCTGAACCCGCTATCCCATCCGAGATAGCCAACAGGCACATGTCCAGCGACATGTCCGGGCCTCTGAGTGACAGGCCGGGTGGCACCACTTAACACGCCCAGGTATCCAACAACTGCTAACCAGGAGGAGAGCGTCCTAATAAGAGGCCAATTTTTATTACAGGTGCCAATGACACCCGTGCCTTCCAGGTTTGGTTGCGGGCGACGTGCCCTGGCGGCCTGACGGCCCAACTAGGGCGATAAATTTATAGTCGTCCCGTCAACCGCCAAAGGGTACAAAGACGCGGTCAGCGCACTGCGGTCCCTTGATGGGAAGGAGGGTGTGAGTTTCCACACCTTCACGCTCCCCGAGGACCGCTAAGTGCGGCTTCTAGTGAAGAAGATAGGGGTATGCCTAAGAGCGTCGTACGAGAGCAGCTCGAATCCCTGAACATTCCTGTCAAAGGAGTCACGCAGCTACGATCCGGCTTTCGAGAACGGGACCCCACCAAGGACCGCCCTTCCACCCCGTACTTCATTGTATCGGTGGCGCGAGGGCCTAAGGTGTCGAATGTGCGACCACTCACCGAACTCTAAGGCCTGCGCGTGTCGGTGAAGTCGTACTTGGCTCCAAAAGACCCAATGCAATGAAAGCGCTGCCAGCACTTCGGACACACGCAGCGTAACTGCGGATACTTGTCACGGGGCCCCCACCTCTCCAGTGGATGCTCTACACCGCGGGAACAGCTTCAGTGCTGTGGTTGCTGGGGAAACCACACGGCGAACTACTGGGGCTGTATTAAATGGACAGAATAGAAGGCGGCTCCTGCAAATAAAATCCCTCTCCTCAGGCGGTTACGGAGGCGCTCAAACAGCCTAAAGTGACCACTACCAGGAAGGCCAGGCATAAGAAGCCTGAACCCAAACGTGCTGCAGTCCCGAAGCCGGATACTCGGAAGTCCAAGAAGAAGCCGCGAATGTCAAAACCGCGGCCGACAAGTCCACAACACCCGACCTGGTGGTCCACACAAAACGTTCCACCAAGTTTCTGATCTGGACCACCTACCCTCCAAGCACGCGTGGAGCTGACTCGTCGGAACCTCTTGTAAATCTCGGACCTCCACACAGGGACAGCCCGCCCGCAGGCCGTCATAAAGACCGTTATCCTGTTCATAGCCGAATTTGGCAGCACGCACTAGGAGGAAGGAGCGGGACAAACGCCTGCGCTTCGCCTGCTGGAATGCGGATGGAGTGCGTGGCAAGAAGCTTGAACTGCAGCATTTACTCAACATGCAGGGTGTCGACATTTGTCTCTTAAGTGAGACATTCCTTAACCCTGGTCAAGCCGGCTAGCCAATTATTCGTATGTAAACCACCGCTCAGGCAGACTGAGAGCGGGGGGCGGTACATCCATCCTGGTCCGCCGTGGTATAGTCCACCACTCAGTGCCCGTTCCGGGCCTGACCCACTTGGATGCCACTGCCATTTAAGTCACACTGGTAGGCAAACCGGTGAAAATCCTTGCGGCTTACCTTTCGCCATACCGCCCAATGATAGGAGCGGACCTGACCGCGTGTTTCGGCCGGGAAATGCCGGTCCTGATGGCCGGCGACCTCAACGCCAAACACATGGATTGGATCTCGCGGCTGAGCACGAGACGGAGGAAACTCCTACGTTATCATGCCGACGAGAAGTCGCATCTGATCTTCGGACCGGACAGCCCAACCAGCAACCCATACAACCCCTACGCTACTCCCGATGTCTTGGACATCATGATAACCAAAAACCTCAACGCCGGTGTATGTGACTTCGTGCTCTGCACTAAGATCGGACCACCTCCCGCTACTCACTGAAACTGCGTGTGGCTCATCCTTTCAGCATCCACTGGATCGCCCCGAATTCTTGCGCGCTGAATGGGCCAACTTCCGAACATACTTGAAAGATCAAACAACGTTCGATCCGGAATTGCACGAGATGGCAATCGACACTTGCACTGATAACGTCTTCGGCGCCGTTCTGAATGCTCTGGCAGCATCTACACACGTGTCGCCCGCGTGACGACCCACGGCCTCCGATACCGGCTGGAATTTAGGATGAGATACGCCTGAAGAACTGGCGGCGGAAGCGGTGGCAAGTCACCAGAGACCCCACTCTCAGAGCCGAGGTCAACCGCCTGAAGAGGTCCGTGGCCCGCCGTTTCAACGAGTGGAGGAATGACCAGTGGATTGCGGCACTCGAATCCCTCGATCCCGAAGACCAATCGCTGTGGATGATGAGAGTTCATACTCCATCTACCCTGGTCACCACAGAGAGAATCGCTCTCTCAGGCTCTGAGAAAGCCGAAGCCCTAGCCGAGTCTGGAGACTGTTTCAGGCGGTGACCGATCCTTCGGTTCCGGGTATTACTGAGATGGTTGGCGTGGCGCTGAGGTCTTACTTCCTGATCACTGCCGGCGAAACCAAATCATCAACCCTGACGTGATTCATGAAGACGTCTGGGGTCTCAAGGTCAGCAAAATTCCTTGTGCAAACGGTATCCCGAACAGGGCCTTAAAGCATCTTCCCCAGCGAGCGCTATCCCTCCAAGGCCGGATTTTCAACGCGGTTCCCCGCACCCATCACTTTCACGAAGTGTGCAAGCACGGCCGTCTGCTCTCTATCCTTAAACCGGGAAATGATCCGGCACTGCATTCATCCTATCGGCCCATTAGTCTCTAAAAACGGCTGGTGAAGTATATGAAAAAATCGTACTATCATCTTATATGAAGAAAAACGGCGTGGACTGGTGCGAGACGAGCAGTTTGGGGTTCGGACCAGGCATAGCACGTCCTTCCAGTTGGCCCGCCTAGTTGAAAGAGTAACCAGGAACTTTGGCGAAGAGGCTAAAGGGAGCGGTTTTCGTCGACGTGGCCAAAGCCTTCGACACCGTCTGGATCGATGGCCTCCTCTACAAGCTAATGCTCCTGAACTTCCCGTCTTACATAGTCCATAAAATCTCATACGTCCGGGGTCGGACGTTAGAAGTGTCCCTCCAGACGGTCACGTCATCTCATTACGGCATGTGGGATGGGGTGGCCCAGGGTGAATTGATCTCCCCTGTCCTCTTTAGTCTTACGTCAACGACATGCCCTCACCCTTGCACCACGTCGAGTTGGCCATCTACACAAACGAAACGGCCATCAAAGCCACGTGTTGCAACCAACGCTGCTCGTCAGTTACCTAGAACCATACCTCAACGACCTTCCATGGTGGTTGAGTGAATGGAGAATCGCCATTAATGTCTCTATGAGCACCGCAATAATCTTCGCGTGGGTCGGACGGTGCTTCATCCAGCCCCGACTAATATCACTTTTCGGGGAACCAATCCAATGGGTCGAAACAACTCGTTATCTGGGGGTAACCCTAAATACACGACTCACCTGGTCGCCTCACATCGATCAGGTCAGGAAGAGAACTACTCAAAGATTGGTAAGCTGGGTCCCCTCCTAAATAGGAAGAGTGGTCTTTCCATCAAGGGAGTTCTGCTATATAAGCAGCTCATCCGCCCCACGATGGATTAAGCGTGCCCCGTGTGGAGGTCCGCTGCCCGCACCCATGTACGAGGGCTACATGAGTTACAATTCAAGTGTCTTCGCCTTGCTACTGATTCCCCCTGATACGTAAGAGACATACACCATGATCTGAGTGTTCCGATGTTTGCCGACCACATTAGAGCTGAGAACTTTGACTCAAAGTTAGCTGACGTGGAAAACCCCTTCATACAGTAACTCGGCAGACACTTACGCTGACCGAGAGTTGACCCCGTCGCCTGACGCGAAAGCCAAGGGCGACAGGGGCAAGCAGGCCAGTCGAGGCCATCGCCCGCGATGCCCAAGTCGACAAAACAAAACGAGTTCGGCGCTGATCAGCCGAGCGCATTTCGGTTACCCGGACAGGGTTTTACGTGATTTTTCCTTAGTTGTAAGGCTAATGCCAGGGGATACGATGCAAAGGCAGGGCACGGCCCGCACTCCCTTTCTCCCAGTCGCCACGGCTGCACCTATGCGCTTGACAAAAATCGGATACCTCCAGTTTGCGACAAAGCTAGTCTGGGGGCAGAACCCAGACAGCCAACCAACCAAAGTTCATCCCTCCCATAATTAGGCTAGTGCCACATAGGCACTGGTCTTTGGTAAGATCAGTCAAGGCCCTCAACCTGACTTCAAACCGTTAGCCTAAGCATATCCCCTTGTTAGATTTAAGGTATCTGTTATAGAGCCCTGCGATGCGGTAAAACAGGAATGGCTAACAGGGAGGGGGACGTCAACTTGCGCTTTGCCAGAGTCTACGCCCCCCAGTTAGCACTTTGGCTTGGCTTAGCTTAGCTTAGTCTTACAAAATGTTACAAAAGACACCGGCCTTGTGTGGATTCTTTATTAGCTGGCTGTAAGGAGAATGGTCCAGATAAGCATGCAATCAGAACTACTTCTGTCGACTCATGAATTGTTCTAACCTTGGCCGTGGTGGTGTAGGGGGCGTAAGATTGTTGCAGGTTTCCGTCCAGTAACCAAGGTGCTCCAGTTAAAAATACATAGAGCTGGAGTGCAGAAGGGTGTTTACGTGCAAGTTCATTGCGTTACTTTCTGTCGTGTCGACTTGTGCACAAATATGACTGTGGTGTTACATAAATTTGGCACTTAACAAATTGCAACCAGTGGGACGTGATATACGGGGTGACAGATATTCGGAAGTGAGAGATGCGGTGATTGATATTTTCTTCTCCGCACGGTTTGCCCTGAGGCCGGAGATTCTACCCGTACTGCCAAGATCATAGCCGTTTTCGACAGTCGAGGACAATAGTAAAAGTCTGGGTCCCGTCAACAAAATACTGGTAAAAATCACAAATCACAAATGTGGCGCTACGTATCCTCGAAAAACTGGCGAAGTTCGAATGACGTTAACAAATAAAAAAAGATAAATTAGTTGTGTTATTCTATGTATTGTTTGTGTCAATTGTGTTCTATGTATTGTTTGTGTGTAAATGTGTAGTGTACTACTGCCACCGTATGTGAACCCAATTGCAGTTAATATATGTGTATATAAAGGAATTACGAGATGATGAAAACCCGAAAATTCCTGCAACAGTTCGTTTAACAATCATTTTTTTATTTCCTATCTGAGGAAAAAAAGAATAAAATACAAATAACTATGATCTTGCGTGTTGTTTTACATGGGTATGAAACCTCGTCTCTCATACTAAGAGAAGAAAACAATCAGGGGCTGTTGGAGAACAGGGTGCTGAAAAAGCTACTTTCGCCTAAGCAGGACGAAGTACTAGACGGCTGGAGGAACGTGCTTGAGGAATGTTACGATTTTTAGACCTAGCCAAACAGTATTAGGGTAATTCCTTCGAGGACGATGAGAAGGGCTGGGCACATGACATCCACGGGAGAGGGAAACAACAGATTTTGGTTGGGAAAACTAAAGGAAAGAATCCACTTGGAACACCTACATGCAGATGGAAGCATAACATTAAAATGGACCTTACAAAGTAGAATGGGAATAAGCTAGATTCAGATTGATTAGGACAGAGACCAGTGGTAGGCTCCTGTGAGAACAGGCATGAACATCTGCGCCCAAAAAAATGCGGGTAATTTCACGACTTGCTGAGGACCTATTAACTTTTGAAGAACTTTACTCCATGCAGCCAGTAATAAATAATGCAGGTGACGGACAAAACGTTAAGGTCAAAATGGACCAACAAATAGCCCGAGCAGTGCTTGTTTAAAACCGTAAAGCCTACTGCCCTAACGCAGGTATCCCAATTCCGCAAATCGTGTAATGTCTTATACGAAATGTATACTGATAATTACTGCACAAAATTAAATAAGTTTCACCGGCCAGTTTGCTGAATTCATGCACAAACACAAGCCAATTTCTAAAGTCAAAATTTCTATTGTTTGCAATTGAAGTTGTGAGATTACATCCGTGAGAAATTGCAAACTGATTCACGGCTGTATGGTAAATAATACCGCAACGGATAGCCCATAATAAGAGTGTTTTAAGCTGTCTTACGATTTGGCACATTCCACACGCAGTAATTTCGATTTTAATAATAATAATTTTATTTAAATAAGGAATAGCATCACAGTGTATCAAAAAAGGAATAGCTGCCAAGACCATAAGTGTAAAATCTCTCCAAACTGAGGTCGGGTAGATTCACAGCTCGAAAAAAATTCTACTGAGTTAATACATCCGTAAGTATAATCAAAACCTGCACTCTTAAGTTGCGTATCATGTGTAAAACACAACGTGCTCCATAATCACGTGTAGACTGCGGCCATCAACAATCAGACAAACAGGAGAACAAGCAGCAAGAAAATAAGGCAACTCTCTTATGCCGAAAACTTAGTCTGAAGACGATGCATAAATGACACACGGATAGCATACGATATATCAACTTCAAATCGTCACCATTTACATTTGTCTCACCGTGGCACGAAGGACTGTATCACAGTGCAGTAGAACTCTGGGTCAAGTGTGTCTAGCCAGTAGGTAACAGCTTCCTTATACTCAACTTTGTCTGTAAATCCTATGCATTCGGGTAGTATACTGCGAAGCACAATTGTACCATTTACTTAACGCGAAATGTCTGAATTTATCATTGCTCCCTGGGTTCCACAATTCTTGTGCTTACTTATACACTATACATGTGCAATACATCATGCCCTTCATACACTGTTGCTTCACTGGTGCATCTTGGACTCGTAGTTATATATAACGTGTTATGTTGATGCTGATAATGACGCTGATGTCTATGGGATGCAGTTCTGGTTGTCTTGTTCCTAAAGTACGACTCAGTGTAATTTTAACTCAGTACCTCGAGGTATCCACATGTCTGCGTGAAGTTCGACTGATGTAAACGTCGTGTGATGTTTGATACTGTAGGCAGAATTCACAAGGACTTATGCTTGACGAGATTAAATTGTCATTTATTAAGCAGGGAATTAACATCCTCATATCTGTAGAAATGAAGACTGTGTTCTGTTTAATACGTGGTCGGGCAATCAAGTTCGCAAACTAGCCACCGTGTGCTTGCCGTTGCAGCACTGGACAAAAGCCTTAGTATGGTCTGATGGCGTTAACATATAAGCGCTTCACAGCTGTGTTGCTGTTGATCTATGGCAGTCTATTTCTGAGTGGCATCTATTACTGTCTGTGTGTTTTGGTGTGCCGTCGTGAGAATGTCGGAGCTTGAATTAGAGCAGCGAACGAACATTAAATATCTTGTTAAAATTGGAAAGAGTGGAAACAAAGTCAGAGAGATGTTAGTGCAAGTTTACGGGGATAATGATATGAAGAAAACAGCAGTTTACAAGTGAGTGAAACGTTTTTCTGAGGGAAGAGAAAGTGTCACTAACGAAGAGATATCAGGTCGGCCAGCAACAAGAAGAACTGAAGAAAAATTGCAAGAATTCGTAAAATTGTGCGTGAAAATCGTCGGCTGACAGTCAGGAGCATAGCTGAGCAAGTGAACATCGACAGAGAAAGTTAGGAATATCTTAACTGAAGATCTTGACATGAGGAAGGTGTGTGCAAAAATGGTCCTAAATGAGCTCACCGAAGAACAAAAGCAAAGAAGAGTCACAATTTGCCAAGACCTTTTGGACAGGCAAGATGACATTTTGAGCCGTGTCATCACAGGTGATGAAACATGGGTCTACCAATACGA
>Ga0268261_10003899_pt1 | contig 11069 bp, 7 predicted proteins | sample TergutNc150P1_FD_190353 | JGI IMG/M metagenome (GOLD analysis project Ga0268261, IMG submission 190353) | Nasutitermes corniger P1 segment gut microbial community from laboratory colony in Florida, USA - Nc150 P1 (SPAdes) (version 2) | ecosystem: Host-associated > Arthropoda: Insects > Digestive...
TGTAATTTCCTGCATTCTTCAATTACCAAACTGGGACAAGCGTTGTGAAATGGACTTTCAAATTTGAATCTAACCAACAGTTCAAACCTGTAATTTTGGACATTACAGCTTGCCCCTTTTTAAAACGGAATTTCGGGGTAAGCTATAGATTAACCCGAAATTTCGTTACCCATATGGTAGTCATAATAAAATACAATTGACAAGTGTTAACATACATAAACCTGTGAACATAGCTGAAATACATACAGCTTAACAATATGAACATGAATCGACATATAACAATGGGTGAGAAAATGTACATTTGCATATGGCATTCAGTCTTTATACCGTACAACCAGTATTGACATGATTCTTGGGCGTTTAGCGAAGCATTTTGCGGTAGAAGGCCGGACGTGAGCGGATTTTTTTTTCGCTAAGTCAGCGACCTTGGCGCGCGTGTTAGCGACCGAGTGGACTTTGGCCGCCGCGATGTTGATGGTTCAGCACGCTGACGCTGGTGGTTTGTTCCGGAGTCTGGATGTTAGTTTTTACACGGCAGTGCGTATGCGGCGAACGTCACACTGTCGCAATGTGGTTCCGCATAAGCTGTGGCCGTCGGATTCTCTGATGCAGGAACGGGGTGAGTTGGGGACCGGGGTGTAGTATCTTCTATGGACTTGTCTGTGCGCAGGCAGCACGAGGTAGCACACTGAAATTTCGATCGGAAAAAAATACCAAGGGCCAGCAGGACTGTGAGTGTACAGGAAACTGCTGCGATTATCAGATGCCAGCGCGGCAGAGTTTCTCGCTGAAGGGTAGCCTTCTGGATGTGCACCAGAGTGTCCACGTCGAGAGACTTCTGTGCTGCTGCAAGACAGTCCTTCAGTTGATCCAGTTCGTTGACCTCCGATGTGAGTGCTGCTTCGACACGGGGGAGCTCGTGTCTCGACAGAATTGGAGAGCTGTCTGGCACGTATACCGATGGGGCGTTGAGGTTAGCGTGCGCGACGCCGTGTAGTTCCGGGAGCGTCCGTATCTCGCCGGAAGTGATTGAGCACCGTGTGGCGTTGTGAATTAAACCTGCGCCGGAAAATGTTCGAGTACGTGTCGCCCATACGTTGTCCCGTGGGCATCTGATGGTCACTTGACGCTGACTCGGGAAGTGGTAAATCCATACTTCTCCATTCCGCAACAAGGTAGGTGTCCCGTAGTGTATCATCAGGCTTCTCCTGCAGGGTCCGTCTTTAGTTGTAGTCTAGAAGTACAACTTGGACTCGCATGTAATCGACCTCGTATCATAAAGAGCTTTGTCTGCCGGGTATATTGTAATGCTGCCCGCGTTACATTTCTGCACATCTGCTGCTGTCATCAAGATGTAATCTCTCTATGTGATAGGCCAAAATAGTCATACTCGAGCTGGTATAACGCGAAGGTGTCATTAAATACTCGTGTAGGTAAGGCGATTATCCTGAACAGAGTAAAGTGTTGGCTCTCAGTTTTCAAGGGGACTTCAAGAATTAATTTAATACTGTGTGCGGTACCTACTGCGGTTACTTTAATCAATTCATAATACAAGTGAATGTTATTAAATTTGGTACCGGCAATCAGTTCATAATTTTCGGGCAAGCACAAAGAAATATTCCGCATTATGCTGTGTAAAATATTTGGGCTAGCCAAACATAAATTAAGTTAAACCGTTACATGCAAAGAAAATGCATAAACATATGTGCCGTCGTCAATTTAAATACCATCATAGGTCCAAATGTGTGTTACGTATTTAAAGAAGCGTAAACAATCTCCGAATTTCCCTTTTGTAGCTCTTTTACCGTTTCGTGCATACATGGTCTAAGTCTGTTCTCGTGGCTATCAGCTATCAGCACATTCAGAGCTAGGGGTGTCTAACATATTCGTTGGGAAGGTAATGAGAGTTGTCTAAAGAGTCGGTACTTCCTGAATGAATTTCCTTAATCCACTAAACATCCGAAATACGTTCTGGATAAAATATGCTGGTAGACTACGCTTCTCGGGGTCGCTCTGTATTCGTGTACAACGTAACGCAATGTCTATCGACTATATCCCGTGAGATTTTCTCAACAATCTCACCCGTTAAACGGCGAACATATTCCTCTAAAAACAGATATGTTCCCGTTTTTCGTCGTCAGTCCAAACTGACGTAACCTTGTCTCTCCAACGAGACCGCTCAGCCCTGCTGAGATAAACCGTGAGATTTTCGCAACAATCTCACCCGTTAAACGGCGAACATATTTCTCTAAAGGACAGATATGTTCCCGTTTTTCGTCGTCAGTCCCAACTGATGTAACCCTGTCTCTCCAACGAGACTGCTCAGCCCTGCTGAGATAAGCCGTTGTCCCAGACAACGCAAGTTCGGTGGTCCCTCACGTGACGCACCGAAAATACTATGGACCTACATCGGCTCCTAGCCGGTCCACTGACTATAAATCTTCTGACATATTCTGTTACGTGTACGTTCCTACGTCGCGTGCCCCGTTCATCGTAAATTCCTAGACTCTACCAGCAGTGGATTATCTGTGTTATAGCTTTGTAAGCATCTGCAAGATTACGTCATCGCGTGGACGTCTCCACGAGTATGACTTCCCTCCCCGATCTTGAGTCAGGTATTCAGTGCATACGTGTTGCGGCTGGCTCCACAGTGCGGCTCGCAGCACATTACAGTCAGCGGTTACACTGACCGTTCCATATTGACGTCTTGCCAGAAAACACAACAACAACAACAAAAGAATTTCGGCTCTCATTTCCCAACTAATTTAACTACGATACTGAAATTTCGATTTCCCTAGTCTGCGATAGCACACGAGAGTTTAAAGCTCAGGGTTCAACCAGGCTTCGTTCGATCTTGAGCGTTGGCTCGGATTTCCTTTCCTTGGCGAATTTCGTGTTCTCCCTCGCCTTCTTCGCAGTGCGGGGCATTCCTTGGCAAAACGCCCTATGCCCTGGCACTTATAACACTGGGATGCGACCTTAGACCTAACTCTAAGCGTCGGTTCGAATTTCTGCCCTGCTATCCTTTCCCTTTGGAGTTTTGGGCCCGAGTTGAAACGCGAAGTAGCTGGGTCAGCAACTTCCGCCGTTTCTAACTTCAAATCGCCGGACGGGTGCCACCGTCCTATCCTAACTGTGCCTTCGATAACTTCTATAACCCTTTCTAGAGGTATGGCTGACTCTGAACCTGACCACTTCGGCACTAGTGAAATGGTTGACAATAATAAATGTTCCTTCCGCCTGGTGAGTTCTGATTTTGATTTCAAAAGAAGTGCTTGGCGGATTGACTTCTGCATGGTGAATTACAATTTTGACCGATGTTAGAATTTAGAATTTTGACCGACGTACTTTCCTGTGCTCATCTGATGTGTATATCAATTCGTTCGTATGTGACTGTCTATCTTGGACCGATATCTCTCCTCCCTCTTGCAAACCAACCCGTAGCGGTAATGAGAAAGCTGACTGGTTAGAAGAACTACCGCTGCCTACCAGTTTCTCAAAAGGGGGAATTTGGAATTTACTGCTCGTACGAATTTAGTAAGTATAGTCAGACAGACTCACCTTGAATTAACAGAAGCGTTGCGAGGTACAGAATCATTCTGTACTGGTGTTTCAATAACATTAATATATATAATCTTCTTCTGACGAGCACTACGCCGGTATCGGTGACTAATTTCTCGTAATGTAATTCCAAACGTCAAACTGACGTGGATCCAAACCAAATGAGAATTCGAATGCTTGACGTAGCCGCGGTGCGATCGTATATAATAGAATTTATGCTGAACACAGCGTCTTCCGATATTACGGCAAGTTTCGTGCTCCAGTTTGCTAGAATTTCCTGGTGTGGCATACGTATGTAGCAACTGGGTCAAGCTGACACAATAGAACTTATTGGCAAGACGATTGTAATTTCCTGCATTCTTCAATTACCAAACTGGGGCAAGCGTTGTGAAAAGGACTTTCAAATTTGAATCTAACCAACAGTTCAAACCTGTAATTTTGGACATTACACATTTATTAAAATCCTCTACATGTTTCGAACATTACTCCTCTCATCTCCAGGAGGTCTACGTCGTAATTGTATATATGCAGCCTCTGGTATCATCACTCTGTAAAAAGTGAGTTGTCTAAAATTACTGTATTACAATTTAATAACCAGACAAACCTAGAAATTATTTAATGTAGTTTTAAAACTAGACAACATAGCGTCTACATGACGCATCATGCCCAGGGCGTCTCAATTGACACACAATTTAATTATATCCGAAGAATTTATCTAAAAATTTTATCATTATCAATTTTCATGTATAAGCAATGCAGCAAATTGTAATACAGTAATTTCAGACAACCCACTTTTTGCAGAGTGACGATACCAGAAGCTGCATATATACAATTACGATGTAGACCTCCTGAAGATGAGCAGAGTAATGTTTGAAACATGTAGAGGATTTTAATAAATGCATTATATGTAAATAAATAAGAATTTTGTGCATCAAGTTGGAGATCAACCAAGGTTAATGTCATATCTGTATCTCAAATGTTAACGGGCACAGAAAATTCATGGTTAGTGGCTGGCTTCTCATCGCACAGGGCCGGTTCAATCCCAGGTCAGATCATGCGAGATTTCTGGAGGACAAAGTGGCGTTAAGACGGGGTTTTCTCCGAGTACTTCGACTTTCCCCTCACTGTCAGTCTACCAATGTTCCACATTCGTGCATGGTGCACTTACACGGGGACAGCCCAGAAATTTTCCTCAAAACCGGTGCTCTTTCGGAGATAGGGGAGCACTGAATAGAAAAGAACCTTCATTTTCTTTTATCTCTTGATTCAGGTGGTTTGTCACCAGCCTTTCGCCACAGAGAGCCAGTTCTTTCCCTGGTCGGACCATGTGAGAAGTGTGGAGGACGAAGGGGCAATGGGACAGCTTTTTCTCCGATCCCTTCTGTTTTTCCCTGTCCGTGTCATTCCACTAAAGTTCCATACTCATCTTCATCTCAATGCTACACTTACAAGAAGGACAAAGTGGAGGAAGCATGGGAGCCATCATAAAGCAGTGGTGTTTCGGATATCTGAAAGCAGAAAGTACCTTCGCTGATTTTCCGTGCTTTCAAAGATTACAATGTTACCTGCTTCTAGCAAGAAGGAAAAGAGCAAAAGAAAACACATTTAATAACGGATTTACATATAGCTATATACAGACCTACACACAGCTCTTGACGTCCCTAGAAGAGCAATAAACAGTCATCATTGATCACTTTGTCAACGAGCGATACAAAAAGAACGAAGGCAATTTGCAAAATCAAATATTTCACCACTAATAAAAATAATCATTCTGACATTTGACATCCATCTAACTCAGTGTAATTGAACGTCGTTCGCATAAATATGTGCACAGTTGAAATGTTCCATTCTACAGCACAGCAGTATCTCTTAGAACATCGCAAGCCCGGAACCTGTTTGTTCCCAATAAACGTGAAAAAGGAACACACAAAAATCACAACCAAACGTCACAGCCCATCTTCCGACCTCCACGAGACTGATGGCCATTGATCTCAATCACCACTGCGATCGACTCATTCGGAGCTCATGATGATTCCTTTTTAAAAAAGAGATGAAATCAACAACTCTTGCATTAATCACACTGCACCTTATCAAGCCAGATTGAATAAATGATTTTAATCCTGAGTGTGAATATGCAGAAATTTACATAATAGTTATGTTTATGTTATTTAGGTTCAGCTAAACAATCATGCGCTGGCGCAGTTGGTTGAGGCACTGCTCTACAAGTCGGAAGGTCGTGGATTCGATTCCCGATAGTGTCATTGGAATTTTACATTGAAATAATCCTTCCGGCCGCACTATAGCCCTGGGGTTGACTCAGCCTCTAACAGAAATGAGTACCATGAATATTTCCTGCAGGGTAAAGACGGCCAGTGCGTAGGGCTGACCTTACCACCTTCGTATGCCAAGTGTCTTGAAATCGGGGGGCCTCAACGTCCTGGAACTGTCAAGGCCTGTCCAGGCCTGTAATGGAATTGCTTTACCTTTACCTTTACCCTTTAAACAATCTCTGAGACTTATATTTCATAAATATTGTAAGACGCCGGTTTTCTCTAAAAGCTACACAAATAAGAATTCTTACCATGTCTGGAAACCACGTAAGATGAGCAAATCTACCGCAACAAAAAACTCAAAAACTATAATGTACAACATATATATATATATATATATATATATATATTGCACATTATAGTTTTTTAGTTTTTTGTGTATAAAATTCGTTACAAAAAATTTTACAGTAAAACCAAAAGCAGACAAATATTAGCATAGTGGTACACGCTACCTGCAATGCAACCTACGTAAGAACTTTTATATAGGAGTGGCAGGAATGAATTTTGAAACTACACATAAGAAGCCTTTACAGAACATAAAGCACAATACAGAGAACCCAAGACCGGTCTCGATGGAATGCTGGCTTCTGTAAGAAGGCTTGATCTACTTCTCTGGTTTGCCCGAAATTGCATGCAGCATAATTATGACTGCTGAGACAACTTGAGGGCCCTTCTTGCCTCAGAAAAAGGTACAGCAGGCAGGAAGAAAATCAGCTAGTCCAAAAAAGCCTCTGCCTTCTTCTAGTCGCCTGTTATTAATTTCCATTACTACCTAAAAACACAGGTGAAATATAAATTAGAAATGATTCTCAGAACTTGCGTGCTGCCTGACTCATGTGTTTGGCATTTGTATAGGTCTACCTCCAAACACGTACAGTTTGCTCCTGGCAATGCTCGTTCCAGGACTTCTTCTCAATCTACCTTTAACACAACGTGTAAAATTATCACTACATACTGCTGTCAGGGAACCCAGTCAACTGTTTCAGCTGCGTTCAGGAATTCTATTGTATACCTGGAAGGACAGCAGCAGAGGTCTCCAGTTTTTGTAACTTTGATCAGTCGGTCCCAAAGATTTGTCCGTACGATCCTTGTTTATAGTACGTGCTTATGCTCTTATACTGTTACACTTGTACTCTGATGGACGAAGGTAACAACAGAACAAGAAAAAACACTCACATTTTGTTTCAAATCATAGCCACACTACCTGCTTGAACATTAAAAACTCCCTATTTTTTCCACAGAGGTAAAGATATAGGTCAAAGTAAAGGTAAAGTTCATCCTAGAACAGGCCACAAAGGTCCAGAGGGAGGGTAGAGGTATAGCTCTACTTTTTCTTTAACTTCAGCTCTAGATGGGGGTGGGTCATCAACACCACACCCGGCCACTTTACCCCCGGGAATGCTCCGGTACCCATTGTATAGGAGGCTGAGGGGGGGCAGGGTCGTTCTGGAAGGGTGCGGAAAATCTCGCCCCCACTGGGATTCGATCCCCGACCAGTTCAGCCGGAAGCGATTAGCTATACCTACTGAGCTATCCCGGCTTAAATTTTTCCAGCAGAATGTATTTATAAATTTTATACAATTCTCAAAATAACCTATTACTGTTTCCCAAAGCAACATTAAGCGATTTGTTTTCTAAGTGTATTTTCCATGCTGCAGAACTATTTTTTTTTAATTATTCACATTACTTTCAGGCTTCGAAATTCTCATCTTATATTTCGCTTAAATATTACTCACAATGGCAAAGAAACTCTCTTTCCTTCCTAATTTCGAGGAATAAAAAATTATTACAATGCAAATTTAAACTGCGGAGTGCAATGATTGGCAAATTGTCATCATTCCGCAGTTGCAACGCGGTCAGTGACCTGTTTTAAGAAACGCGAAATAAAGAGATAACGAAACTCAACAAATTAATATTTTAGCCACATTCACACAAAAATATTACTCAGTTATGCGTTGTATTGTCGACAATACAACACACTTTTATAACAGAAACAAACCCAAGTTCCTTTACACACAGAAACACCATCGCGCTGCTTGTCTTCGTCGCTTACATGTTTGGGAACTGGAAAGTAAAGTTCTGGCTAAATGTAAGTATACGACAACACTGTGTGAGTCTTGAAGTGTTTTCGCCCCTGAAGTCTCTGCCTCTTTTATTCTTGTCACTTTTTTTCAATCACAGTCTGGGACTTTCAAATTTAGCAAGTCTAATTGAAATTTCATGATTAAATTGAAATAAATTTCTCCCCCTCCCCCCTCCCCCCTCTCCCCAGTATTGGCACTATCAACGACTATGTATTATCGTCAATGATTTTTCCACCATGGCGCAAGAGCCCCTAGTGTGCAAGGCCCTCCTCATTATCAAGGCTTTACAATCACAAACACACCACACTCGGTAGGACTTCCCTGGAAGAGTGGTCAGACCGAGGCAGAGACATCTAGCTGACAACACACAACACTCACAAGAAATGGATATCCATGTCCCCGGTGGGATTCGAACACGCAGTCTCAGCAAGCGAGCGGCTGTTAACCCACGCCTTAGAGCGCGCGGTCACTGGGATTGGCTACCACAGATGATACACACGTAAAAAATATAGATATTATTTAAAATTTGTCCTGCAAACTTTTCTACTCTTCATTTGGCTCTCGTGACCAACAGTAGCCAATTGGTTACACCCTTCCTTTATGTATCTGGAAGCTAATAATAAAGTTGAGGCTACACAAGAACATATATTTACCCACCGCAATTATAAATTCAGTATAATTCGTTTACATTTAGCAACAACCTATTGCGTGTGGATTGGCACAGTTTACATGGAGACCTTACAGTGTTTTGGCACTACACGATACATGCTACATTTCGACACTGGTAGCAGTTTACATATGCATAGAGTCTGCATATTTAACGCACAGTTGTTAAGTATATGGTGACTAACTAAGAAAGCATTTCAGCTCATATTCTCTCACTAACTTCGTTCCTTGCATATTTTTCTGAACAGTGTCTCCAAACAAGTTATAGTGGAGAAAGCCAAAGCCATTCCTTAACATGCTATTTCGAACTTTTTCACAGTATTTTTAGAAGATAATGTTCGATCATTTTTGTATGTTTGTGAAAATGGTAACTTGCATAACAAAATCGTATAAAATAATGATCTTAGCATGTGTATTGACCATTACTACCAACGCGGAATACGTCATAACAAAAACACTCTTTTTTGTGGTGCCACAGTACAACTCGGGCCTAAGTCGACTCATTCTTGAGGTTTCTGGATCACACACAATTAGACATAAACACACACAACCGGTAGGACTCCTGTGAACGAGTGATCAGTTAGTCGAAGAGGCCGCTACCTACACAACAAACACAACAGACGAATATCCATGTCCTCAGCGGGATTCGAACGCGCAATCACAGCAATCAAGCTGCAGCGCCTTCGACCGCACGGCCACCGGTGTGGGAAAATAAACACACATTAAATGCCAAAAGTGCTGCAAGATTCTATCAAAATGAAGAAAAAGACCCGCTGGGTCATTGCTGCTACGGATACTAGGATATGAGACCTGATTTGGGGCGTGATTCAGAATTATTGGAACGTCTGTGCTCAACCCGTCGAATTTACCCTCATCCTGCTAACATGGAGAATATGGTGAGCTCCTAATAATGCCAGCAGATGACAGATGGGATTTAATTTGGCATTTAAAGGGTTAAGCCCCAAGTAAAATCCGTTATTGCCGTATCCCACCGTCCATGGTATCTCTCCTCCTTGGCTTCAATATCCTGATGAAAATGCTCGCTATGTTCTTCACTCATACCGCCCAAATTTGGTCTGAGGAAGTCCAGGTGCAGTGTGACCTGTGTACTTCCACAGACATTCTACAACACAACAGGCGGCACTGCTCAGTCTCATTCTCATTGCCACCTAGCAAGCCCTACACCACCAACCGACAAGCCTGTCAAGAATTTTTCCGCAGGTGTCACTTTGCTTCCAGTTCTTGATATTGTAGCGCTTGTCACATTTGTGTTCCAGTAAATATTTCACTCTTCATTTCTGCTTTAAATATCTGACAGAACATGGAGCCAGTATGCTGCAATGCATCTGTCGTGTGATCCAAAGCTTTGACAAAGTGTTTCACAAAACTCTACGTAATGTGAAACTGTGACAGCAATTTCTTTTCAGCTGGAACAAGAGATTCGTGTACGCCTAAAATCGTTGTTTTCTGGCTGGCCATTCTCTTTTGACGTAATTCTGGTTACAGTCAGAGGAAACGAGTACTTAGTGTATGTACCTTGTAAACCTAGATCTTTGAAGTCCCCATGAACACCCCAAATGTAACATTCGAAGTTAATTTTCTCCAACAGTCTTGGCTTTTTCATACGCTTCTTTCAAATGAACAGAATGAACAACTGTACCGACTGCTGTTGTGACGAAATACAGCCTGCAGACTTCTGGTTGAGCTGTCCACGAAACGGCCCCAGTTATCCGGAATGTGGTATAGGGCAACGGTTTCAAAAAGGTTATCGACATCAGTGCAGAAATTTTGCAACAGAATATCGACAGCAATTGATTAAATCAAAACGCGTTACACTCTTTGATCATATGCGTGAAAATCTGACTGAATTAAGAGACATTTGTAGGATACTATGCGTAGCGAGCTCAGAAACGCAAGCTTTATGAAAAGTGACAGTGCGTAGCATACTTCTAAATACTGAAAATACACCAAACCTGTAGAAATGTGCATTCAGTTCCACTCATTTATTCAAGAAACATGTAGAAAACAGCATAAGCACTTTCTTGTTGGTAGTGTCATATGATTATAGAAATTCAATTCTCACTTACAAGAACATGGTTTGTGTCCACTTTAAATGCCAGCATGTTAGAGCAGTGTAGGGAAAATATGACAGTTTGTTGTGAGAATCATAGAAATACATAAATACACTGCGCGCCAAATATGCTGCGGCCTCTTATCCATCCTCATTGGTGTCATTACCCTAATATTACTTGATGATAAAAAACTCTTATGCTCCTAATCGTGAAATTTTTTTTTCAGCCTTCTTGTATTTCCTTTCCCTTAGGTGCACATTACTCTCTCAACACGCCATTCTCAAGCGCTCTCCAATCTATATCCTTCCCTTAGAGGGACAAACCATGTTTTACACTCACACACGCAAAAATAAATA
>Ga0268261_10003900_pt1 | contig 11068 bp, 7 predicted proteins | sample TergutNc150P1_FD_190353 | JGI IMG/M metagenome (GOLD analysis project Ga0268261, IMG submission 190353) | Nasutitermes corniger P1 segment gut microbial community from laboratory colony in Florida, USA - Nc150 P1 (SPAdes) (version 2) | ecosystem: Host-associated > Arthropoda: Insects > Digestive...
TCACATCACATCACATCACATCACATCACATCACATCACATCACATCACATCACATCACATCACATCACATCACATCACATCACATCATATCACATCACATCACATCACATCACATTACGTCACATCACTACTTATGTTGTTACTTTGTATTGTCTTTTACATTTTAAGTTCATTTTGCATCTTATTGCTACATATGTCTTCCATTCTTTCCATCTGCCTTACTTCATTCGTTTCTTACCTCCCATCTTTCCTCCCTCCTTCCCTCTGTTCTTCCCTCTCTTCTTCCCTCTCTTCTTCCTTCCCTGCACTCTGTCTTTCTCCCTATCCCCTACTACAAACACTTCACAAGCCAGTTCCATGTATTGTAGTATTTAAGTCCATCCTTATTGCACAGCAGGCTTGTTATTCCATAAAGTTTTGTGCAAGAAAAGATATGCATTGCCACTGTGCTGTGTTGCTCTGTGGAAAAGTGACAGATTCAAACTGCTGAGGTCTAATGAACTGTACATGTGACATAGTAAACAAAAGGAATGCTTGAGGTGAATGCAGGCATTTGAAGCAAGCAAATTTTGTTCATAATTTGTTCAGTTTCATTGTGTATATGTGCAAAATGAGTAAAGAAATATCCACCTGCTGCAGGAGTTCAAAGTAATTCAGTGTGTAACATATTTACTGCGATGGCAGTCACTTCTGTGCGGTCCGATGTCTGATGCTGCAGATGTATTACACCTTATGCCGTTGTGTGCAGTAGTTTACAGTTCCTAATGCTTTGTGCAGGGTTTACCAAAAATAGAGCTGGCCTTTTTTATACCAGTAACCTGAGAAGTGCAACAGACATTACAGTGCTGGTACTTGTAGTGCAGCTAACAGTGCAAATGGCAGTACTGACACCAGTTTGCTGCATCCAAACTGTAGTTGAGGATCAGCAGCTTTGATTGTATATTGTGCTGCTTAATCAGTACAGTGGCTGTCATGCAACAGACAGCACAGACCATGCTGCGGTATGCAAAGTTTAAATCCATTGTTCATGTGAAATATGAATTCAGATATAAGTATGGTGTGATAAGAAGTACATTAGGAGGTGGTACAAACACTATGGGAAAAGGAAATTCCCCTAGACCACAGCAGATCTAATGCAGAAGCTGATGGTGGTTGGCAGGCTTCTGGTACTGTGTCCAAATAATTCGATACCCTGAGCAAGTGCAGGCTTACGCGTGTCGCAGAATTGTTCAGAACAGCTTGTGTCTAAAACCATACAAATTACAGGTAAAGCATAAAAGTACAGCATGTGACAAACATCTCAGCTCACAGTTTGTGGCAAAGATTTTGGAATATGATGACTCTTGAGTTGTGTTGTGTTCAGTGATGCAGCAAGGTGTCACTTCTCTGGACTTCTGTATCAGCATAACTGTGTCATTTGGTGCAATGAGCCTTCCAGAGTACAGTTAGTACATTAACAGGATAGTGCTGCAATGAATGTGTGGTGCATTCTGTAACTTGGAAGAGTTATCAGCTTGTATTTCTTTCTTTGTTATTGTGAAGAATGTCTGTACCAAATTTCATGAGAATCTGGGAATTTGTTTAGTTGCTGACACTAGGTCACAAAGAGGTGACTGTTGTTTCTAGATAATTTGTTCTTCCTTATTTTATTTCGTACACAATACCTAAAAGCTCTCTCTGTCACTCAGTTGGATCTCCTTCCCAGCCTGAAGTCTTGCCTCTTGTATTTTTTTAGTATGGCTCATGAATTATGTTGTTGGAATTAATAATTGTGTGGCTCACAGTCATTCTGAATGAAACTGTGTTGAAAAAGAATGTAGTTTTTGCAGCTGTTTTTAACTTTCCCTTGTCTTCTGTGTCCCACAGGTTTGCTGAACCGTGTGTTGTCATGGCGGGGGTTCCTGGTGACCACAAGACTGTCTTATGCACTGTACCTCACCCAGTTCCCGGTGTTCTTCTATTTTGTGGGCAAAAATCTTGACATTCGTACTTATAATATACTTCTTTTGGTAAGTGTTGAATGATTTCAGTCCTAAGTTACTTGATCATTGAAGTGTCAATTTAATTGCATCTCCCTGCTTTTCATTTCAAATATTTGAGTGTTTCTTAATTTACTGTGGTATTTTTTGCCAAACATGTTGTTGAGACTGTACGTATAATATCGAGTTTACTGACCATGGTTTATGTTCCAACATTGTTATGGACTTTTCTACAGGCTGTATTTTTGCAGGGCCTTTTGAAGACTGAACTTTAAGGTAAAGAATACTTAAAAATCTGGTCCCTGCCTCTCAGAAAACATGCTGTTTCTTGTTTTTGAAGACCAATTGGTTAGCGCCATTTAGAGAAATAATTACTATTTATTCTGAAACTTGGAAGAAAAAAATATTATGTGTTTGCATACAGTCTGTGGATCCAACAGTTTGTCAGCATGCAAATAGGCTGGGAATAGTTCATAAAGAATGCAACATACAGATAAGTAAAGTAGCGCTGTCAATGTTGGTGACGAGTTGGCAACATTGCAAGCATCCAAACATCAGAATTTGTTGTCAATGTAAAATGCCTGTTTTGATCCAAGAACTTTTGAAATGTCAGTAACAGGAATTAACAATAACCCCAAAAACACAGACAAAAAGAAAGGTTATGTCAATGGCGATGGTAAAAACAGTAATTTTGCAACATATGTTTGTGTATTGACAGAAGGTGGAAAAAATAAAGAAGACATAATGCAGTGAGTTGAAGAAGCTAAAGTTATGTTTAATAACAAAAAACAACTACTGTGTTCGAATAACCTTATTTTGGAAATGAAAGAGGGACTTACGAAAAGTTGTATTTGGAGTGTTGCTGTTTGTGGATCAGAAACATGGACTGTAGGAAAAAATGAAGAGAGGGTCGTAAATGCATTTGAAACATGGTGCTGGAGAGGAATGTTAAAAATAAAATGGACAGATAGAATAATGAATGACGAGTTTTTTCAAAGGGCGAAAGAAGAAAGATTGCTTTTAATAATCTTAAAAAAAGAAAGGTTGTTTTTAAAAATCTTAAAAAATAGACGCCACTCATGGATAGGGCATATAATTAGGCATAACGAGTTTGTAGTAATCATCCTTGAAGGAGCAATATATACAAAACAGGCAGTGGGCAGACCTTGACTGCAATACTTAAAGCAAGTCACTAGAAACACAGGAGCTGACAGTTATACAGCAATGAAAAGAATGGCTTGTAACAATTCCAGATGGAGAGCTGCCAACCAATCAAAAGACTGAAGGATAAGAAGATGAAGATGTGTGTTTTGGCTTTTGTCTTCACCTTTTCAGGCCCAGTGTGCAAACAGAAAATGATAACAATGAGTCATGTAATTTTATTGAAATATTCAAACCACAGTGCTGCACCCCACAATACAATTTGTAATGTACTGTTGTGCTAGTCTGTGAAAATGGCTTCAGCGGCAACTCTGTCTACACTGATCATGAATCCTAATAATCAGAGCCTCCCTCATGAAGAGAATAGTATCTGGAAGGATCTGTTCCTTTAGGAATTATTTGTATACACTCTTTGGGAAAACTGGTGTTAATAATACATCAAAATAAGTTGGTTAGTGTCTGGAAATACATGTGCACTGGGGACGGAACACTAAACGGACATGCTGTATATGAAAGTGCTGTCCTTGACATTGACAAAAAACAAATTCACTTGTGTTGTCTGCTGCTGGTACAGAAATGGTAACAGCACACTGCAGGGCTGTGTGAGAGCACATTAAATATTTGGTGACTGTGGGCATAATGTCTGGTGCCTGATGTATTGCAGGTGTCAGAGCATTTATTGTAGAGTTTAATTGCAGTATTGCAGCACTGTGCACAGAACAGATTTCAGCCACAACTCAGACTCATCCTCAGAAGGTACCTGCAAATAAAAGGACAGATTATTCTGTGTTGCCATCCAGTAATGGAACAAAATCACTGTTTGTCATAGTATGTTAAACAGTGATTGCCAAAGATAGGAAACTGAAGAGTTATCCAAGGCGAAGGTCATGAACTATTGCATGGTATATAGAACTGCATGTTGGAAGAAACACCGAGTGGAATGCAGACTGAACCCATGTTTTTGGAATGGGAGGTAACATTGCTGTCGGTACATTAGTTCCCTACACTTGCTGTCTGACTGTCCACGGTGTAAAGAAGCTACTTTAGCACACAGGTGCCATAAGATTGTGATTGGGCTGTGTTGTTGACTTAATGGATCTTCACACTGCTGAGGATTAAGATACAATATGGTATTCATTTATTTATTAAACTACTTGAATTCTGTTTGTGTATACAATAAATTTGTGCTTACAATCTGCCGGTTGCATGAGTCCATTTCTTGTTGCAGATTGATGTACCGGAAGTGGTGGTGCTTGTTGCGGCATGTGTTCTCCTGACAGTCCTTGTTGAACTACCTTTTCAAAATATCAGAAATATTTTGCTGAAGAAACCAAAGTAGGTAAACAAGTAGATCCTGTCGTAGTTCAGTTAACCTCTGCAATAAGACTGCAGCAGATAACTGGGAGTAGTTAGAAGTATTTTTAACACCTTGCTGACTGGATGTTCTTTTAATTAAATACCCCCAATTCCCGGACATTTTAAACAATTTGTATATTCAACCCCATAACATATTCTTACTTAACTTTGACACTGTAAATTATGCTCCTGAGCCCCAGACTGCAGAAACTGCATATAGATAGTCTAGTAGTTTGTCACTGAATGGTATTTCTCAAAACAAGACCTTTGTGAAACGGAACAACTCAGAATTTATAAATGTATCTAGTTTCACTTCACTCCATATGTGCAGCATCCTTTCCACTGTCCTGCAGGATACTTCTTTTTTCCCTCCCCACCACCAAATATTTTTTCAAGTTTTTGTATTCTGAAATCACCGGAGAGTCTCCCTGGTGGGTCCTGTTTAGGCCCCCTTTGTGTTGTTTCCTTCTCTGGCAATTGAAGGTCATCAGCATTGGACTCACTTCGATTCCGGACTTCTGATATCCAGGACCTTCCTAACTCATGCAGGAAGTTCTTGTACTTTACGTTTTTGTTTGTATTTAGTGTCCTGTACACAAAAAATGTATTGAAGAGAGCACAGTTTACCAGATACAGTACCACTTTTTTTGACCATTTTACAGTTTTCCTCACAAGTGAGTAAAAACTGAGGTACTGGTCTGCCCTCATACATACAGCTTCAGGTATACCTGAAAATGTGTGTACAGTTATGTACTCCTGATGATGAGTGGAGGAAATGCCTGAAACATGTAGAGCGTCTGTGAAAATAAAAATAAATAAATCAAGAAACGTTGCATCTTGTTGGATGTAATTTAGAATTATGCTAAATCAGTTGCATTATACCAGCTACTGCTGTATGGATATGTGTGTGTATGGGTGTATGTATGTATGTATGTATGTATGTATGTGTGTGTGTGTGTGTGTGTGCATGTGTATGTATGTACATATGGGTGTAATAATTTCCTAACTTCTATATTCAAGGTTTGGGATGCAAGAATGTGGATTAATTCAATTCAATTCAGTCGATACGTTTATCATTCTTTAAATACATTGACGTGGTGAAACTGTATAAAAACTTGCAAATGTTTTGCAGTATCTATTCAGTAAGGTGGTATATATCCTTACCGCTGTGAGTACATGAATGTATTATTGCAGTTGCACCTGAGCTGACTATATTCAGAAGGTGCATTGTGCAGTTGTTGGAAGGAGGCAGACAGTTCAGACTGCACTTTCTGCCTTAGATTGTGTGAATCCTTAAACTGCTGACTGTCACAGCCCCCACAACCTGGACATCACAGTTCATGATGATGACAAAGGAACATGTTTGTTAATAGACATTGCCATGTCAGGGCATAAAGATGAGATGTAGACAGGAGCTGAAAAGATGTTAAAATAGCCAGACTGCACAGTAGAAATATGGCTTACTAGTAGGGGTACCCGGCGTTGACTGGGATGACCAATGGCGAAACCGGATAGCAATTTTGTGTATTATATAACAAAAAAGGGGGGACGGAATAAATTGTGGAAATGTATCAGAGTGAAATATGCGCCATGTTACGTACGGAAGGGTCCACAACTTACGCAAAAGCACACACATGTAAGAAGAAGAAGGCAGCATTGTGAATGAATTAAATGTCTTGTTCGACAATTAATAGGAATGCAAAGACATGTAACGAAATTGGAATGTTACCGTCTGTTTGGAATGTCACTGAAGTTCTTTGTTTTCCCTTCAGGAGCCGGAATGTAAATGTTTGTAGCGATTTCGACTCACGAGCATGCAACATATAGTTGCCCCTGTGAGAAGCATGGATCACAGTGTTGTCTTGCCGTTCACAAAACATTTCCCAGAAACGACGAAATGGTAAGAAGGTCGAAGAAGGTATATAAACACAGGGGCTTCTGACACAGACACACACGTGACTGTCAGGGTTGGCAGCACTGTGTTGTTATCCCGTTAGCGAAACATCTCGCTGGAATGACAGGAAAGGTTGAGAAGATGAAGAAATGTGTTGTCCGTAGACAGGGAACGGAAGAAGGACGGACGAAGGTTAGATAGGTTTTACGTTATCATTTGTATAAATGCAATGCAGTTGTAAGCGCAATTCATTAGTCGCTTCCTTCCCGTCTCATCAGGTTTCAATTTCTACACACACGCATTCCATTCACTTGTCCGTGTTTTCATTGCACAACCCTCCGCCGTCTCTGACGTCACACCTGCACGCGCCGCATCACGGATATAACGCAGTAGCGGGGCAGTGTGGCGCCGACAGCCATCTAGTGCGCATAAATCTGCACCCGCTCCCAACTAAATAGGTCGAAAAGGTGAAATATTGTGGGCCCATACATACCCTACGGTCTCTTCCAGACCACGGGGGGGATGTGTGCAAAGTTTGGTTCCGATCGGTTCAGAAATGTGGATTTGCATAAAGTACAAACAAACATACAAACATTCATCTTTATATATAAGATGTGGACAGTAAAAACAAAAGAGATACCAGTAATAATAGGACAACTGAAACTGTGTCTAAATCTTTTGGGTCAGATATCTCCGTTGTGTTGTATAGAATCTTCTTATATATAAAGCTGAAATGGCTTTTTGTTCTTTCTTGTCCGCTTCTTGTGTTTGTACCCTATAGAAATCCACATTTCTGAAGCGATCCCCACTGAACTTTGCACTCGTCTCCCCCTTCGTCTGCAGGAGGTCGTAGGGTATGTATGGACCCACGATATTCCACCTTTCCGACCTTTTTGGCCTCTTTTGTAGCGAGCGGGTGACGCATTCTGCGTAGAAGATGGCTGCCGGCCCGACACTTCTGCCACACCCTCGTATCCATGATTCCTGGGCGTGTTCGTGTGACGTCGCGTTAGCAGACCACAATTGCGAGTTCCTACTGGGAGTGTCTTGCACTGTGGGTGATGCATACAAAACGCGGAGAAGTGAACGGAATATGTGTGTGTGAAAACGGAAACCTGATGAGACGGGCGGAAAGTGAATAATGAATTGCAATTGCGTTGCGATTATGCAAACGATAACGTGATTCTTGTCTAACCTTCGTCCGTCCTTCCCAACGCTGTCTTGGGACAACACGTTCTTTAAACCTTTACACGTTTTCCGTCGTGCCAGCGGGACGTTTCACTAACGGCATGACAACACTGTGATCCATGCTAATCACAGTTTTCAATAGTGGTGACAGCATTCAGGCTAGCACAGCGGTACAGTAGATGTACTAGACGCATGCCGACGCCTTTCAGTTCTGTCAGCACCGCAGACACCCTGCAATGTAACAATACCGCCTGACCCCTACAACTAACCTAACCTAACCCCTACAACTAACTTAACCTAACCTAACCTAACCCATACACAAAATTATTTATACTCGCCGACGCCCAAATGACGGTTTTTTTTTAACTCTTGACCGTTGAAGATGGAAGCATTACGTTCCTTCGAAACGTCGGGAAACACTGACGCAATAACGTCACTTCATATATTGCCAGGCCTAACGTCCCGGCAACTATTTTTAATTTCGTTTCCTGTTATCATCCTTTTAATAATTTTCGTGTTTCTCTTTCTTTCCTTTTTCTTTCTTTTTTTTCTTTTTCAACCGGTGGCACTGTCTGTCGGTGGTCACCCTGCAGACTGCTGCTCCACAAGTATGTGACGTCGTGCAGTTTGGTAGTGCGACATTTGAACAGTACACAATAATGTTAACGCACTGTTCTACCCAACGCTTCCCCATTTCCAAAAGAGCACCGACTTTTGGGAGGTTCCCAGGCTTCGCCCGTTTGTCCTTCTGCTGGGAGCAACGAGTAGATGCAAGATGAATACGGAGCAATGGTGGAATGATACTGACAGGGGAAAACTGAAGTACTTAGAAAACAATCTGTCCCAGTGCCACTTTGTCCACCACAAATTCTAATATCCCGCCCTACACGTGGACAACTAGCAGCCAATCAGCGCCGCCCAGAATGTGCTGCGTATCCGTGACTGGCAAAGATTAGCTTCGTCTCTCAGAAGGGATTGCATTGTCCTGCCGACAGACGAGAGTCATGCCAGCACCGGATTTCTGATCAACACGCCTGTGCCGGTCATTTATGAGGTGCGCGCATAATATGGAGGTAATATCTCCAAAACTCTCCCACACCTAAAATAAAAATTCACGAATCGTTTCAAAGTTCGGACACACTTTTCGTCAATTCCACGTGTGCTTACACGTGTTCACTGTGCTGCCTGACACTTTCTCCCAATAAAGACAATGCGTCAACACTGAGTAAATATACAGTAGAGTGGAGCGGCGCATGACGACGTGAACGTGTAGAAACAACACGCAAAATAGCGAATGGTATGATTCTTATTGTTATAAAAACCAGTCAGTTAATGATGTATAGGGAAATAATCGCTGTTTGTTCTGAGATCCACACAAAACACATAAATGCACTGTGTGGGCAGAACGTAGAATTGTTGAATGTTAAACTGGTGATATATATAGTGACCACTGGGTTGTAAAGGGTTAAATATCTGTTATAAAAACCAGTCAGTTAATGTTGTATAGGCAAATAATCGCTGTTTGTTCTGAGATCCACACAAAACACATAAATACACTGTGTGGGCAGAACGTAGAATTGTCGAATGTTAAACTGGTGGTACATACAGTGACCACTGGGTTGTAAAGGGTTAAATATCTGTTATAAAAACCAGTCAGTTAATGTTGTATAGGCAAATAATTGCTGTTTGTTCTCAGATCCAAACAAAACACATCAATGCAGTGTGTGGGCAGAACGTAGAATTGCTGGGATTTGAATTATTAATGACATGTTTATACAGAGTTCAAATTAAAACCTATGTTAGACGCCTTAGGTCTCTCTACATTTGATATGCAGAATACAAATTAACCCGTTTGATAGAACGTTTTGGAATTTCTCCGTTCACTTCTCAGGCGCCCTTGATTGTGACGGAAACGAAACGCCACAAAAAACCTAAACTTTATTTGTTGTTGTTGTTGTTGTTGTTACTTGTCTGCTTGCCACAATCTTATGTTCTTTCTGTACACAAAATGAACACACTGCGCTCTGCTCACCTGGTCGTCGCCAAATCCTTGCAGCGTCAGCCCGTCAATGACAATCCGTGTGAGATTTGTCGGTGGTAAAGCATAGCTGGGGAACGTCTGTATCCCAGCACTGCGTGTTCCACTCTACCAGTGCTCCAGATTTATTAATTCGCCTATCACCTACAAAGTACAGCTATTCTTAGCAAATGACATTGAGACAAACAATTTTCATTTACTCATTAGCAATTTCTCCCCTTTGCTGCACGTGTGGATGCAAGGTTACCAAGTCCCCCTGCCCAACCAGTTTTCTGCAGTGGGGGTTTTCTGTCCTTCCAGCTGTATCTGACGGTACACTCAGAATATTTTCTATGCCAGCAGTCCGTTCAGTGAGGTCCCTCTCGTAAACATAAGCACTGTACCGCGTCCGTATCAACTGTTTACTGTACTTACATGAGAACCACAGAGGTGGTGGTCGTTGTGTTTTCGAGGCAAGATATTAGCAACTGTGGATGGTAGCCATCATGCACACAGCTGTAAGACGTGAGATTTTTGTTTCTGTCCTGCTGCTGTCGGTCCTCGGTACATGTGTGTCGGAGGAACAGGAAGAGTCCTGCCCTAAGGTAGTCCCTACTGTAGACCCTGTGCAGCTAGATGCACGGTGGATGGAATACGTTAGAGATTCTGCTAACAACAGAGACACACAAAAGGCACATGAAGCTGGTGATATATCGTCACGTATGGACAGAAGTATAAATGACTCCAAGGATAAGTCTTCGAAAACCGATCGTGATGGATTGCGTATTGGTGACAGCGTTGAGAGTGATTTTGAATGGGAAGTGGCTAGAAGCATATCCGACCAAGTTGCAGATGGACAAGTTCCACCTGTTAAATGGACTGATGCCAGAAGGGAAGCAGAGGGTGCAGAAGCAGCTGAGAGAAGAGTGTTTGAAAATCGGATGGATGGGAAAAACGTAGGTGAGTGCTGTGGGCATTACTGCTTGTGCTGACTTATCGGACGTCTAACTGCAGTGTTCATGGCCGTAGCCGTGCTGTCAATGTCAACACTGTTGTTGCCAGTCGGCAACAATACCTCTATGCGCATTCTGAAACTCACTGTAATGAGCTAGTGAGTGGTCAGATTCATGCCCCGGCCGCTTTATTCCCTGCAAATAGCTCCCGCACTTATGCCGGTCCTGACGGTTTGCAGAATGCTAGTGTCACTGTCTGTGTTGGAAATTGACCCCAGTATGCCCGGCATAGGGCCCATAGCCTGACAAAAACACCGACAGAGCTGTTGTAGCTGATTGGCAATGAATAGTCTGTGTCAGCGGCTCTCAGTCTGCCGCGACACAATTGAGCTGTGGCGTCGACACACGCGACACACCTTCCTGGGAATGTCAAAATGTTAGGGACGTAAAATGAAAAAGTGTCAGTGAAACGGCCGTAAAATTAAAATTCTCACTCCGACGGTTTAGAGAGGAACTGTG
>Ga0268261_10003901_pt1 | contig 11067 bp, 7 predicted proteins | sample TergutNc150P1_FD_190353 | JGI IMG/M metagenome (GOLD analysis project Ga0268261, IMG submission 190353) | Nasutitermes corniger P1 segment gut microbial community from laboratory colony in Florida, USA - Nc150 P1 (SPAdes) (version 2) | ecosystem: Host-associated > Arthropoda: Insects > Digestive...
GACAAACAGCACAACAGGAATTGGTACAGTTAAACTGTTGAGTGGTACAAAATGTAGCTACAGACTGACTGTAGCTGTAACAGATATTGTGACAAACAGCACAACAGGAATTGGTACAGTTAAACTGTTGAGTGGTACAAAATGTAGCTACAGACTGACTGTAGCTGTAACAGATATTGTGACAAACAGCACAACAGGAATTGGTACAGTTAAACTGCTGAGTGGTGCAAAATGTAGCTACATTCTGAATGTAGCTCTAACAGATACTGTGAAAAACAGCACAACAAGAATTGGCACAGTTAAACTGCTGAGTGGTACGAAATGTAGCTAGAGTCTGATTGTAGCTGTAACAGATATTGTGACAATCAGCACAACAAGAATTGGTACAGTTAAACTGCTGAATGGTACAAAATGTAGCTACAAACTGACTGTAGCTGTAATAGATATTGTGACAAAGAGCACAACAAGAATTGGTACAGTTAAACTGCTGAATGGTACAAAATGTAGCTACATTCTGACTGTAGCTGTATCAGATACTGTGACAAACAGCACAACAAGAATTGGTACAGTTAAACTGCTGAATGGTACAAAATGTAACTACAAACTGACTGTAGCTGTAACAGATATTGTGACAAACAGCACAACAAGAATTTGTACAGTTTAACTGCTGAATGGTACAAAATGTAGCTACAGTCTGACAGTAGCTCTAACAGATATTGTGACAAACAACACAACAAGAATTGGCACAGTTAAACTGCTGAGTGTTACAAAATGTAGATACTTACTGACTGTAGCTGTATCAGATATTGTGACAAACAGCACTACAGGAATTGGTACAGTTAAACTGTTGAGTGGTACAAAATGTAGCTACAGACTGACTGTAACTCTAACAAATATTGTGACAAACAGCACAACAGGAATTGGTACAGTTAAACAGCTGAGTGTTACAAAATGTAGCTACAGACTTACTGTAGCTGTAACAGATATTGTGACAAACAGCACTACAGGAATTGGTACAGTTAAACTGCTGAGTGTTACAAAATGTAGCTACAGACTGACTGTACCTCTAACAAATATTGTGACAAACAGCACAACAGGAATTGGTACAGTTAAACAGCTGAGTGTTACAAAATGTAGCTACAGACTTACTGTAGCTGTAACAGATATTGCGACAAACAGCACAACAGGAATTGGTACAGTTAAACTGCTGAGTAATACAAAATGTAATATTATCTCTAGAGGCAAATAAGAGGTATATGTGGGTGGTGGTGTGGCTCTTGTTATTAACATTTTCACCTATTAAATGCACGTCCCTATCGTTCTGTTCGGTTTCAAAACACACCGTTTCGTTTACTTGGCAACACCCTGTTCTTTATTTCCTGTCAGTATAGTGTTACGCTAACCCACAAACGCAACACTACAGATATAACATATTGACTGCTTATTCAACACCGCTCCATATTTCAACTGTCCACATCACCCAGCGATCTGTCCCAACAAACAGCGGTGTAAAACTGTTATGAAATATTGACAACAATTGTTGTGAAGAAGAATACATAAGGAATTTACCGGGGACCATCCGATTTATCGGATGGAACACAAAAATGGAATGTAAAATAAAACAGTATAACGCAAGGCAAAATGAAACAATGAGTAGCGGTAAAATAGTTAGAAGGCCATGTACTGTAATGCAGTATCGGGCATAGTAAATAGACTGATATTATTTTGCATCCTGGCTTATAAATTATGGTGAACAGAAATTCAGTAGTTGTCTTACTTTTCCTCGAAACCCCTGCGTACTTAAGTAGTGGTAATGGCTTTCGGAAAGCGTTTTAGTAAGAAGAAACCAATTGGTATGGACCAGTTATGTCAGATGCAGGATGGATTAATTTATGTATATACAAAAAAAGTTACAGACTGGGTATAGTGCAGGGTGGCAAATTTACGTGTTACACCGGGTGACAGTTTTACGCATTTCGTGCTCAAAAGCTGATCCACCGGTACCGACTGAATAGGAGACTGTGTGGATCCTACAGGCAGTCTGGAGGTTTGGTGAAGAGATTTGAGACTTCTCGTTTACGGGATTCAAATCGCTGATAATCCAGCACAAAGCCTACAGACTGGTGACTGATGACTAGTGACTAGTGACTACGCTATCCTAGCCTATAATACAATTCTGTGGTGGCTATAAACACAGTGATGCCTACAACACTTGTACTGGCATTGAGTTTTAAACCCCCTTGATTTGCTGGAGCCTCTTGAATAAAAAGATGACATACATATATAACACAAACACTTGCCAATCTCAACTTCACTACACGTTAAAGCGAATACCGAACTGAATGGGATATTTAATTATTTAGCCTTCTACCCGAATCTTAATATTTCTTCAACTCTACTCTTCCCTACCCTGTTAAGCTTTCTTCTGGAGTATCTGGCGAAAGCACAATATGTTGTGCGTCGTTGATCAATACGTCCAAATTCATGTTGAAAATTTTGCAATAATTTTATCTACATAATGAGTTAGGTTGTACAGAAAGGAGCTGGGAAACATTATGTAAGCAGTTGATAGCAGTAATATGACTTGACAATTACTGTAATCCCTCTTATCACGTTTCTAAAAAATTCGAAATCAACCACGATATCGACACACATTTAATTCTCCTTACACGGGTTTAAATTATCATGTCAAAACTAATTCGTAGTTATCAGTTTCAATGCCCTGTCATAAACAAGATAATCCGCCATGCTGTCCGTCACACAAGGCACGTTCGACCACTCCACACTTTCCTACACTTTACATTTCGAAACTCTGTACAAAGGTCAAGCAGTATCCACGGACGGTCTGTAATCCCGTAACATATTTCGCAGCGACATGATTCACAGACCTAAATTTATAGATGTGCAGAATGTGGTTACAGTTATTAAACATATGCAAAATGAAGCAGTACTGTTAACATAACGATAGCACAATTTGTTTGTTTGCATCACTGAAAGATGTATACCTGTCCGTTACAGATATTGCATGTACACAAATATCCATTGATGATTCAAATTGCATTCTGTCCTGTAATATATAAACGATATTTTAATTGGCGTATAAAATTACTTAGCTATAACAGAGATGATAATATTCGTATTTATTGTTGCATGTTTAAATGAAATTTTGCTGTAAGCTCCCTGAAGATGGCGACAATGCCGAAACATGTAGAAGTTAAGTAATAAAAAGAATGTATAGAATGTAAAATTGTGCATTTGTTGGTGTTACCGAAGCATTATGGTAAAATTATTATTGCTTTGTCATGAGATTCAGATACCAGGTACAAACGAACTGATGGCAAGTGTCACTGTGTTCTTTAATCACTTTCTCTTTTTACGAAAGGTACTTTTTTCCTTCCGTGCATAAGAACTGTTCCAACGTGTCGGACTAACGCATTATCTTATCTTCCACCGCCTCTCACTATTCTACTGCCAAGATACGTCAAACAGCTTCTTTGGAAATTTCGGTATTTACCAAACACAGGCTGTCAGTCACATAAGATGGCAACATTCTTATTGACCACCAATAAAATCTCAGAATATCTTTATTCTTTCGTGAATGTAAATTTGGATAAATTTTGCTTTATTAAATAGAATTTCTTTTTTAACACTTTATTAATATCAAACAGTATACAGAATGTACGTATAAGAATTCTGCACATTCAAATTGACACAAAGGACTAATGTGGCGTTATTAAAATTCCATATCTCTATCAGTTGATATAGCATTCTCAAGAGTTTCTCTCAAATGTAACTGTTTAGCGCCCCTGCCGCCAGACGCCACTAAATCTAAAAATGGCTACCACATAAGAAAACAGGTTACTCTGTTCTCCGTTCCACAAAGACAGACACACTAACAGACACACTGACAGACACACTGACAGACACACTGACAGACACACTGACAGACACACTGACAGACACACTGACAGACACACTAACAGACACACTGACAGACACACTAACAGACACACTGACAGACACACTAACAGACACACTGACAGACACACTGACAGACACACTGACAGACACACTGACAGACACACTAACAGAAACACTGACAGACACACTGACAGACACTGACACACTGACAGACACACTAACAGACATGCATTTTGTAAACAATTTGACATGAAACCACATCACAGTGTTGATATTTGTGGGCCGCTCTGTAAACAAGCACGAACACAGCCAGAAGTTGTAAAACAATTTTCTGTCTATCCGTCTTTTCTGACGGACCAGTAGTCTTGGGTTTGAAATTGTCCCCTCGGCTGCAATGAATTTCAGTAACAATAATTTGAAACTGGGCTGGGTGGCTCTGTGTACAGTCGGTTGCAATAGTGACCACATTACAATTGGGTATGATCTGGTGCAGGGATGAGGTGACAGGAGGAGCAGAACTGTGCACGCACTAACAAGTGTTTTGTGTGAGATTCAGAAAACTGTACTGTGACTGAAAATAGGTTTTTTTAGATGTGTAGGTCACACACAATTAGACATTCACTCACTCACACACACACACACACAAAATTAGACAATATCTCTCTCTCTCTCCCTCACACATACACACACACACAATTAGACACTCTCTCTCTCACACACACACACCCACACACACACACACAAAACCACGGTAAAACTCCTCTGAAGAAGTTACCAGTCCGACGCAGACCGCTACCTACACAGCACACAACCAACACAACACGTGAACATCCGTCCCCTTATCGGTATTCGAACCTGCGATCAAAGCAATCGAGCGTCAGTAGACCTACGCATTAGCCAACATGGACAACGGGAATGGCTTTTGTATGTTTAGCTACATAACAGGAAACGTATCTTAAGCATGAGGATTTGTATCCAGAAAAAAGGTAAATATTGATATATGCCGATATTGGACACATATACAGGGAGATCAGAAAAGTTGTCTTTATGGAAACAAAAAAATTAGAAAAAAAATTCTAGAGAACGATCAAACTTAACCGCAGTTTATTAACAAATCTCACTCCCTGCAACTTGATAACATTTTAGATATAAATAAATACAGGTATAACAGGTATTAGAATTGTTAAAACATGCGTACTTTTCCTAACTTCTTATCGTATGCTATTTGCTATAACTGCGAATTTAGTTTGGATTTCGTTTGCCAGTTGCGATTGTCAGATCCTTACCGTTTGTTATAGAAATATAAATGTAAATGTAAATTTGTAGTTTAGTTTACAGTCAAACTGAAATTAATAGCATAACAAGGGACGGTTCTTCATTGCACATTCTCTGTTCGTTATGCGCAGTCGCCTGCAGAATCTGCACAGTTACGTGGGTCGTCAGATGGACAGAGATGTTTGCAATTACAGACAGAAGAAAATAAATGATATGGGAGTACAGTCTGAAAGATGAAATAATTAACAGTACAGCCTGAAAGATGAAATAATTGACAGTACAGTCTGAAAGACGAATAATTGACAAGTCATTTCGCTTTAAGCATTTGTGCGATACTCCACAATATACTGCTAATAAAATAATATTGTCTCTATTGCAGAAACATTTACTTCTTACTTTCCTCTATTAATGACACCAAAATATTAAAAAAATACACGCACACATCAGCTGCATTATACAAACTGCACTTGGCTTCTGGAAAGACGTCGGATTTCTGAAAGTAAAGAAATAAAATGGGCGACAGTTAGCAGGAGATGGAGGTTCATAGCAGTTCATCGTAACCAACTGTTGTAATGGACAGTTAGCAGGAGATGGAGGTGCATAGCAGTTCATCGAAAACAAATGTTGTAATGGACAGTTAGCAGGAAATGGAGGTTCGAAGCAGTTCATTGTAACCAAATGTTGTAATGCACAGTTAGCAGGAGATGGAAGTTCATAGCAGTTTATCGGAACCAACTGTTGTAATGGACAGCAGGAGATGGAGGTTCATAGCAGTTCATCGTAACCAACTCTTGTAATGGACAGTTAGAAGGACCTGGAGGTTCATAGCAGTTCACAGTAACCAACTGTTGTAACGGACAGTTAGCAGGAGATGGAGGTTCATAGCAGTTCATCGTAACCCACTGTTGTAATGGACAGTTAGCAGGAGATGGAGAATCATAGCAGTTCATCGTAACCAACTGTTGTAATGGACAGTTAGCAGGAGATGGAGGTTCACAGCAGATCATCGTAATCAACTGTTGCAATGGACAGTTAGCAGGAGATGGAGAATCATAGCAGTTCATCGTAACCAACTCTTGTAATGGACAGTTAGCAGGAGATGGAGGTTCATAGCAGTTCATCGTAACCAACTGTTGTAATGTACAGTGAGCAGGAGATGGAGGTTCATAGCTGTTCATCGTAACCAACCGTTGTAATGGACAGTTAGCAGGAGGTGGAGGTTCATAGCAGTCCATCGTAACCAACTGTTGTAATGGACAGTTAGCAGGAGATGGAGGTTCATAGCAGTTCATGGTAACCAACTGTTGTAATGGAGAGTTAGCAGGAGTTGGAGGTTCATAGCAGTTCATCGTAACCAAATGTTGTAATGGAGAGTTAACAGGAGATGGAGGTTCATAGTAGTTCATAGTAACCAACTGTTGTAATGGACATTTAGGAGGAGGTGGAGGTTCATAGCAGTTCATCCTAACCAAATGTTGTAATGGACATTAAGTAGGAGATGGAAGTTCATAACAATTCATCGTAACCAACTGTTGTAATGGACAGTTAGCAGGAGGTGGAGGTTCATACCAGTTCATCGTAACCAACTGTAATGGACAGTTAGCAGGAGATATAAGTTCATAGCAGTTCAACCTAAACAACTGTAGTAATGGACAGTTAGCAGGGGATGGAGGTTCAAAGCAATTCAACGTAACCAACTGTTGTAATGAGCAGATAGCAGGAGAAAGAGATTCATAGCAATACATTGTAACCAATGTTGTGATGGACAGTTAGCAGGAGATGGAGGTCCATAGCACTTCATCTTAACCAACTGTAGTAATGAACAGTTAGCAGGAGATGGAAGTTCATAGCAGTTCAACCTAACCAACTGCTGTAATGAACAGATAGCAGGAGATGGAGGTTCATAGCAGTACAACGTAACCAACTGTTGTAATGAACAGTTAGCAGGAGATAGAGGTTCATAGCAGTACATCGTAACCAAATGTTGTAATGAACAGTTAGCAGGAGATAGAGGTTCATAGCAGTTCATCGTAACCAGCTGCTGTAATGGACATTTAGCAGGAGGTGGAGGTTCATAGCAGTTCATCGAAACCAACTGTTGTAATGGACAGTTAGCAGGAGATATAGGTTCATAGCAGTACATCGTAACCAACTGTTGTAATGAACAGTTAGGAGGAGATGGAGTTTCATAGCTGTTCATCGTAAACTACTGCTGTAATGGAAAGTTAGCAGGAGATGGAAGTTCATAGCAGTTCATCTTAACCAACTATTGTGATGGACAGTTAGCAGGAGATGGAGTTTCATAGCAGTTTATCGTAACCAACTGTTGTAATGGACAGCAGTTGATGGAGGTTCATAGCAATTCATCGTAACCAACTATTGTAATGAACATTTAGCACGAGATGAATGTTCATAACAGATCATCGTAACCAACTGCTGTAATGGACAGTTAGCAGGAGATGGAGTTTCATAGCAGTTCATCGTAACCAAACTGTTGTAATGGACAGTTAGTAAGAAATGGTGGTTCATAACATTTCATCGTAACCAAATGTTGTAATGGACAGCAGTTGATGGAGGTTCATAGCAGTTCATCGTAACCATCTGTTGTAATATACAGTTAGCAAGAGATGAAGTTTCATAGCAGATCATTGTAACCAAGTGTTGTAATGGAGATTTAGCAGGAGATGTAAGTTCATAGCAGTTCATCGTAACCAACAGCTGTAATGTACAGTTAGCAGGGGATGGAAGTTCATAGCAGTTCATCGTAACCAACTGGAGTAATGGACAGCAGAAGATGAAGTTTCATAGCAGTTCATCGTAAACAACTGCTGTAATGGACAGCAGAAGATGGAGGTTCATAGCAGTTCATCGTAACCAACTGCTTTAATGGACAGTTAGCAGGAGGTGGAGGTTTATAGCAGTTCATAGTAAGCAAATGTTGTGATGGACAGTTAGCAGGAGGTGGAGGTTCATAGCACTTCATCGTAACACACTGGTGTAATGGACAGCAGAAGATGGAGATTCATAGCAGTTCATCGTAACGAACTGTTGTAATGGACAGCAGAAGATGGAGGTTCATAGCAGTTCATCGTAACCAACTGCTCTAATGGACAGTTAGCAGGAGATGGAGGTTCATAGCAGTTCATCTTAACCAACTGTTGTGATGGACAGTTAGCAGAAGATGGAGGTTCATAGCACTTCATCGTAACCAACTGTTGTAATGGACAGCAGTTGATGGAGAATCATAGCAGTTCTTCGTAACCAAATTTTCTAATCTACATTTAGCACGTGATGAAGGTTCATAGCAGATCATCGTAACCAACTGTTGTAATGGACAATTAGCAGGAGATGGAGGTTCATACCAGTTCATCGTAACCAACTTTGTAATGGACAGCAGTTGATGGAGGTTCATAGAAGTTCATCGTAAACAACTGTTGGAATGTACAGTTACCACGAGATGAAGTTTCATAGCAGATCTTCGTAACCAAATGTTGTAATGTGCAGTTAGCAGGAGATGGAGGTTCATAACAGTTCATCGTTACCAACTGTTGTAATGGACAGTGAGCAGGAGATGTAGGTTCATAGCAGTTCATCGTAACCAAATGCTGTAATGGAAAGTTAACAGTTGATGGTGGTTCATAGCAGTTCATCGTAATCAACTGTTTTATGGACAGCAGGAGATGGAGGTTCATAGCAGTTTATCGTAACCAACTGTTGTAATGTACAGTTAGCAGGAGATGAAGTTTCATAGCAGTTCATCGTAACCAACTGTTTTAATAGACAATTATCAGCAGATTGAGGTTCCTAGCATTAATCGTAACCATCTGTTGTAATTTACAGCAGGAGATGAAAGTTAATAGCATTTCATCTTAACCAACTGCTGTAATGTACAGGAGGAGACGGAGATTCATAGCATTTCATCGTAACCAGCTATTGTAATGGACAGCAGAAAATGGAGGTTCATAGCAGTTCATTGTAAACAACTGCTGTAATGTAGAGCAGGAGATGGAGTTTCATAGCAGTTCATCGTAACCGACTGTTGTAATGGCAAGCAGAAGATGGAGTTTAATAGCAGTTCATCGTAACCAACTGTTGTAATGTACATTTAGCACGAGATGAAGGTTCATAGTAGATCATCGTAAGCAACTGTTTTAATGGACAGTTAGCAGGAGTTGGAGGTACATAGCAGTTCATCGTAACCAACTGTTGTGATGGACATTTAGCAGGAGATGGAGGTTCATTGCAGTTCATTTTAACCAACTGTTGTAATGGACAGCAGTTGATGGAGGTTCATAACATTTCATCGTAACCAACTGTTGTGATGGACAGTTAGCAGGAGATGGAAGTTCATTGCAGTTCATTGTAACCAACTGTTGTAATGGACAGCAGTTGATGGAGGTTCATAGCAGTTCATCGTAACCAACTGTTGTGATGGACAGTTGGCAGGAGATGGAGTTTCATAGCTGTTCATCGTAACCAACTGTTGTAATGGACAGTTAGCAGGAGATGGAGGTTCATTGCAGTTCATCGTAACCAACTGTTGTAATGTCCAGTTAGCACGAGATTAAGGTTCATAACAGATCATCGTAACCAGCTTTTGTAATGTACAGTTAGCAGGAGATGGAGGTTAATATCACTTCATCGTTACCAAATGTTGTAATGGACAGTTAGCAGGGGATGGCAGTCCATAGCAGTTCATCGTAACCAACTGTTGTAATGGACAGTTGGAGATGGAGATTCATAGTAGTTTATCGTAACCAACTGTCGTAATTTACATTTAGTATCAGATGAAGGTTCATAGCAGTTCATCCTAACCAACTGTTGTAATTTACAGTTAGCAGGAGATGGAGGTTCATAGCAGTTCATCGTAACCAACTGTTGTAATGTAAAGCAGGAGATGGAGGTTCATAGCAGTTCATCGTAACCAACTCTTGTAATGGACAGCAGGAGATGGAGGTTCATAGCATTTCATCGTAACCAACTGTTGTAATAGACATTTAGCAGGAGATGGAGTTTCATAGCAGTTCATCGTAACCAACTGTTGTAATGAACAGTTAGCAGGAGGTGGAGTTTCATAGCATTTCATCGTAAGCAACTGTTGTGATGGACAGTTAGCAGGAGATGGAGGTTCATAGCAGTTAATCGTAACCAACTGTTGTAATGGACAGTTAGCAGGAGATGGAAGTTCATAGCAGTTCATCGTAACTAACTGTTGTAATGAACAGTTAGCAGGAGATGTAGGTTCATAGCAGTTAATCGTAACCAACTGTTGTGATGGACATTTAGCAGGAGATGTAGGTTCATAGCAGTCCATCCTAACCAACTGTTGTGATGGACATTTAGCAGGAGATGGATGTTCATAGCAGTTCATCTTAACCAACTGTTGTACTGGACAGTTAGCAGGTTTTGGAGGTTCATAGCAATTCATCGTAACCAACTGTTGTGTTGGACAGTTAGCAGGAGATGGAGGTTCATAGCAGTTCGTCGTAACCAACTGTTGTAATGGATAGCAGGAAATGGAGTTTCATAGCAGTTCATCGTAACCAACTGTTGTAATGGACAGTTAGCAGGAGATGGAAGTTCATAGCAGTTCATCGTAACCAACTGTTGTAATGGACAGCAGGAAATGAAGTTTCTTAGCAGTTCATCGTCACCAACTTTTGTAATGGACAGTTAGCAGGAGATGAAGTTTCATAGCAGTTCATCGTAACCAACTGCTGTAATGGACAGTTAGCAGGAGATGGAGGTTAATAGCAGTTCATCGTAAACAACTGTTGTAATGGACAGTTAGCAGGAGATGGAGGTTCATAGCAGTTCATCGTAACCAACTGTTGTAATGGACAGTTAGCAGGAGATGGAGGTTCATAGCAG
>Ga0268261_10003902_pt1 | contig 11065 bp, 6 predicted proteins | sample TergutNc150P1_FD_190353 | JGI IMG/M metagenome (GOLD analysis project Ga0268261, IMG submission 190353) | Nasutitermes corniger P1 segment gut microbial community from laboratory colony in Florida, USA - Nc150 P1 (SPAdes) (version 2) | ecosystem: Host-associated > Arthropoda: Insects > Digestive...
GTCTCTGCGACGAGCTGATCACTCGTCCAGAGGAGTCCTACCGACTGTGCTGCGTCGTTGTGTGTGATCTAGAAACATCAAGAATAGGTGCTCCATATATATACAACGTTAGGCTCCTAAGGGTTAACAGAAACAACAGCTGCTATTTTAGAGTTTGTCAATTCTTTGATTGTTTCTTTAAAATCTGGAATTAGGAAGACTGAAACACTGAGAATAAACCTCCTTTTTGTAAATGAAAACATCAAAATATATACCCCTACATGAAAGCAATTCCGTAGAAACACCAGATCAATGATAAAATTCATTGTGCCTTAAGTCAGACTAGACTTCACAGCAAACAGAGTGTTTGTTTGGGCAGTGAGGTTCTATGCAGAATTGTTTATAAAACGTTGCATGTGACAAGTCTGTTCATTTGAAAGTGGGAACAATACTTTGAAAAACACTGGTAGCATTTGTTTACTGTATTTGTTAGCTGTAAAAGACTAGACTATACTTTTGTGACAGGTTTGTCACATTAGTGCTCACCACTCTTCAAATTCTCTTACTTCAGCAGCCTTAGTTCTAAGTTCTGCTACATATGGACCACATTTTAATATTTTGTAGCGCTGATGTGTTCTTGCCTGAGGTTAAGAACCACAGACTAGTGTAGAGATTTATTTAAGAATCTAAAAACTCTGTCTCTTCAGTCACAATATATACTATTACTTCTCTTATTTTTGGTTAAAAACAAAAATAAATTCAAATTAAATTATGATTCCCATCACATAAATTCAAGACAGAATTGTTACTTTTACCAACTTTCATCAAATATATCACTATATCAAAAAGTATTCTATTCAGTTGGCATAAAAGTATTCAACTGTCTCCCACAAAGTATCAAAAATTTAAGTGATAACCTTAAATAATTTAAATCAGCTCTAAAGAATTATTTATATACTCACTCTTTTTACTCCGTAGAAGGATACTTTAATGTAAATAGAGAATAAAATACTAAGCTTAATCAGTTTTATTTTACCAACTACAACTATATGTATGTAATATTTCTCTTGACTTGTTCTTTGTCCAATATATTAACCTGTTCTGGATTCATAGAATGCAAATAAATTCAATTCAGTTCAAAAGGGAGTTGAGGGCTAAGTGTGTGGTGGGCAGGAAAGCCATATGTGGATGAGGGGGTGTGTGATAGAGAAGAGAAGGCCATTTTGTCAATGGGGCGGTAGGTGCTAGAGCATAATAGCCAAAGAGTGCAAAATAGATCTGCAAAGGGAAGAGAAAAGGAGGGAGGAGATGTACCTGTGTCCAGGGGGAGGAGGAGTAAGTAGGGCCACCAAGAACACTGATGTAGAGCAGCACTGGAGAACCAAACTGCTGTTACAGCGTGGGAGAGGAGCAAGAAGAGTATGGTCCTCACAAGACTGTAAGCAAGTCATCACTACTGGGGGGCCATTTACTTTTTCTAAGGAGGTGAATGAGAGATTTTCATGACCCACTTAGACCATCCTCTCTCTTAATATTGTTTTGGTGGAGCTCGAACTCTATTGTCTCTCTGATAACGTGGGCCATGTAAATTGATTTGGTAGACAGGATTTGGGTGTCATTGAGTTTTATAAGGTGATCTGGCTGTGCGAGCTGTATGTGCCCATGGCACTCCTTTATTCTGCTCTCAATAGATCAACACACCTATCCTGTTTACACAACGCCACACTCATACAGGATACTCTAAACACCCAGAGACTTCAGCTTCCCTCATGCTCTATCAACCTCATTAGACAGCATCACATTATCTGAGAACCAATCACTGCCCACACCATTCTCTATATAAACTGCCTACCCAAGTGTTCCTGGCATTTTTGGACTGCTTGACCCTTGAAGTGGTTTGTTCCTACATGTTGGTATGAAAGTACCATTCTGTGCTGTGTAAAACCCCAAAAGAGCTCAGATCTCATTTATACTGCAGCAGAAGCCTGAAATCCCACATACTTTATTCTGATATTATACTAGTACATGCATTAATATGTTATACAATGAATGTTAACTGTATAAAAAGTTAAATAATAAAAGCAGAAACTATTTTCAATATTTTCAGTACTTACAGTTACATGTAAATGTTTTGCTTTATGTCAGTGCATGGGGAGGAAAGGTTGAAAAGCAATGTTGTACAAGATGGAGAAAGCAGGAGATCATCCTGGGTGGCAAACCAGTGTTTCTCAAATAGTGTTTGACCAGCAACCTGATCTTGCTGGCAGGATCTGTATTCTTTCATAGTCCTTAAATTTTTTAATAAATGTTGCAAGAATTCGTCTATAAGGGCTTGTAAATTTATTTTATCCGAAGATAAGGTGGTTCAAATTCTCATTGCACTGACTGCATACCATACTCCAACTTTAATGTCGTCAAACAAAGCTGTGTTTATTAGTCTGGCATTGTCTGCTGACCACTGTCTGTTGTTCTCAGTATTTTTACAGCTATTTAAATACTCTGAACAACCAAGAATTTTTGGAGGTGTTTCTAAATGTGCTGTGTTATAGTTTGTTTGTACTGCAAGAACATGTTAAGTTCACTTTCACATCTACTGTAACAAATAACTTGTTTGAAACTTGTGAACCAGTCAAATTACTACTGATTTCAGAAGATATGAAGCACTGGGAAACCACTTAGAAATTTGCTACATTACTTTTGACAGAATTTATTAAGCAATTTTCAACAATAAACACCACCTCTGTTAACTACTTCATATTCACAAACAACAGTTTTCTTCCGTTGTGCACAGTTTATGAAATTGAACTGCTTCAAAGTGTTACTGATATCTGTGAATGAGCCTTTGGCTGATATGCAACAGAATATATGATGGTGAAGCTACTGAAAGGTGAATCACACAGCCAATGAGCAAGTTGCTTGCGTGGGTTTTGCATTGAGTCGGACACACTGTAGCTTGCAACTTGAAGATACAACGCCTACGGGATATTACACCACGTTGACCGGTAAATAGTTAAAGACATTTCAGAGGATGCTTTCATCTCCATCTTCAGGATAAAGCAGTTGTTTTGGACTGGTTGATACTAAAGATGGTGGCACCAAGTTCGTCCATAACACCTAACATTTTGCCATTCAACATGGCATAACATCCATGAATACTCTTTGTGAGGAACACTGATGTGAGAACCTAAAGTTTTCAGGGTGAATATATTGGATGGGCAAGAGCAGCAGGTCATACCAGACTCAGGAATGTTCACAAGATTTGTAGAAAGCCATCACTTAGCTTTATTCTACCTTCAAAACATCCCAAGAAGAGAAAGATATAATTAATACTACAATGGGAAGCAAAGGAAAAAGATGGCACTGGGAGGTTAGGGGTGTCAAAACTGAAGGGTTGTAGGAGGCAAACCAGGAAAGACAAGTGTACTGTGCATGGTGAGGCAGAACATACCATATGCAAGTTATTTTAAAATATGTTAACATTTCCAGTTGGGGAATGGAAATTGTTTCTAAGAAGTGGAGGAACCTACATGAAAGGACAGTTGTGAAGGAAGTGTAAATTGTGGTAATGGAAACTGTCTTAAAAGTGTGAATGTGAGTGATTACCTGTTCAGAGTTAATATATAAGTGACATTTGTGCGTTAGGGTACTGGATATTTGATTTGTACATAATTGGGGTGAAGCAGGGAAGTAAACAGATACAAATCATTAAGCTTGTATAGCACACTATTTGCATAAGGGGCCACATGTTTTGTAAGGTGTATTGGGAGGAACTGTGTATAATATCACAACATAGTAAAGAACAGGTCCACATTTTTTTTTTAAATCTGTGGACCACCTGCAAATTCTAGGCACCTGAAGGGTAACATGATGCAAGTTCTAAACTGACGACCTACAACTCTGGAGTGACGTGTGAATATATGGTGCTGTCTGCTTGTTGTGTATGAACTTATACACATTCTTGTATGTAAGAGAGAAAACTGCAGTGATTGTGCAGACAATATTAGGTATTATAGTAAAAATTTAGTTTCCTGGGTGACCAGGTACCTGGGATTTTTTAACTCCTGTGGTAAAGATACATCACATATTGTGTATGAGTTCACGGAGAATGGGAAAAGCCATGCTACTGAATAAAAAAATAATGAATTTTTTACCCAAGCCAGTGATTTTCCATAGTCATAAGAGATTTTGTGAACATAATATTCTATTGAACTCCTAAACTGCAATAAATATAAACAGGTATGCAGAATCAGACAGTCAAAATGCAGGGACTATGAACAGTTGGCATAAAATACCAGCTTTTCCAAATAGTAAGTTAATCTAACCACCAACCTTCTGGTATTGCACTTTCTTTCATACTTGACTGATAATTGATTGTTATATTGCTACCATCTTGACAGGGTGTGTACTGTATAGAGTGTCAAATACTAGTCCTTTTGAAAATAAAATCAAGCTACATTATACTTTAAGATTCAGTGTGTACCTGAGAAAAAACACAACGAACTGGGACAGGAAGACCAAGTGAATGCTGTATGGGGCCAGTCTATTGGGAGAATCATACTGAATATATAAATACCCATTTTCATGAAAATGCAGAATTCCTTAGTGTTAAATCTGGCACTATGTTTATTAACCACTGAACTACAAATTATTATGTCTTCGTGTTATACATTCACATCTGTATCAAAACATCAGCAATTACTGGTAAGTGCCCAGTATGACTGTCCAATGGTGGGTCTCCCATGGACTTGGGTATTACAGTGGTTAGGCAAAGTTTAATCCCTAGGAGTGGCACTGACATTTCTTTGTACTGCCACAGTCTGAACAGAAGAGGTTTCATCCTCAGCAGTGGCACTGGAAATGCTTTCTCTACCACATCCAAAGTAGTCCTGGGTTCCACTCAATGCATAGTTTCCTTCTTATTGCCATCTTGTTCCAAGGTCCAACAAGGAATCATTTTTGTTTCTTGGCAATTGATAGGCTTCAGAAATGAGTGTTTGGTGCGATAATAATGGCAGTTTGCTGTAGTGGCTGTTTGGTTCTTTTAAAGAGGGAATAAAATGAAGCTTATGTAGTGCACAGTTACTGTTGCAAATGTTGTTTCTATTGACAAGACAATTTACAGCCAGTTTTGAGGGGTTTTGTGGTGGGGTTGGAATAAGTAATTCCGATCTCAGAGTTGCTGTTTCAAGCCCAGATAAACCAGAACACACAAACTCATCCCTATGATTAACTAGGACGCACGTTATGGAGAAAAATGTGAATGATGTAGGAGGTAGAGCTCGGTATGTTCTAAATGTTGAAACTTGGAGGTCAGCAGTACGCTTCACGCCTTCGTTGCTTTATGCTTGGGGAAATAACCCAGATAGCCGTTGAATAGGTGATTGGGGTAATGGTTGGTGGAAGGGGGGGTCCCAGAGAAAACAGAAATCTTTCGTTGCCTGGAATCGTCCGTAATTATACGTTCGTCTGGTCCGCAGACTCTATGCTGACATCTAGCAATGACCCTGTAACAGAGCTGACATTATTTCATCATTATCTTGAATAAAATTGTACCCCAAATGAAAGCGGTCACTCTGACCCACACTGAAAGAAGCACCGCTATTACAAATGACAGTTATTCAGGCCATGTGACCACGTCCTAAACAGTGACACACCGCACTTTCATTGGGAACAAAACATATTTGGCTCCGAAAATAGTTATTCAAATCATACAAAGTTACTGGAATTCACAAATGAATGTATTTATTGCAGTTTTACTACTTATAATGCACAAATTAATGTGATAATTATGCGTCTGAAACTGTGCGCCTAACTGTACGAGGGTCGATGACCATATTACATGTCACACTGGATTCTGTTCATTGCGTACCTCAAACAGCTAAAAATGAAGTAAAATGAGATAAAATTCACCTATTTTGATGACAAAATGCCCTAATTACGTCATCCAAGGTTGTGACATAATGAGTTCATTGTCTTTAGGACATGTTTTCTTGTTCGGAAATAACGGCACCTCCAACAAAAACAGCGTTCCTTAACCGCATAAGTACGGGAAGGTGCATACTGGGCTCATGACGTCATGGACTGTCGCGGAAATGGTTCGTTCAAGATGGCAGGGAACTTGCAGATGTTTTTATTCCTGTTTAAATCAAAATACCGTCGAAAATATTACTTTCGGCACCTATTATTGTGTATTGGTGTAGTATATTTTTTCATAATTAAAGTGGTTTATAGTACAAACTGTACAAGTGTTCAGTGTGTGAACGGAAAGTGTGAAAATGGCACAAGCTGTGTTTGTTATGATGGGTGGCAAGGACAGTATTGTCAATCTTGTGGTGGTAAAGTTAGGTATGTATTTTAATCCAGACGATGTAAAATACTTTGAAAAATACTGTGGTTATAATAAGTGGATTATATGTGTGTTTTTGTGCTATCAGCAGGATTGGTTGGTAGGTTATGTGCAGCAGCCTATTTTATTTATAAGGGTTATTTTATTTTATTTTTTCTCGTGGTGCTAGGTTGACAGAGAAGTCGGGAATCATCCATGACGGTCATGGGAATTATTCCACTGACGTTAAGTGCAGTTGGTTGGTGGATGCAGGAGGTGCACCGAATGCTACAATCCGCCTGCACTTGGAAGAATTTGCTACTGAATGTGGCTGGGACCATCTGTATATCTTTGATGGCGATAGTGTGCACTCCCCTCTCCTTGCAGTCTTTAGGTAGGCATTGTGTTGATATTAAATGTGTCATTATACAGTTACAGTAATTCAGTATGTTGAGATCTGGAGAAGTTCCTGGAAATGGTGTTACATATCTCTTGCACTGTTTGAAGTTATGTGTGCATGGAGCCATGAGTGTGAGAGCATTGGTGAAATAGTTAGGTGTGGTAGATGTCCACAAATAGACAAGCATTTAGCTTCAAGATGCTGAAGGAAAATTGATTTTGTCTCATGTATGTGGAAACAAGATGTGAATTGAACAGGAGTTTGATATTAGGCTCTTCAAAAAGTAAACAAGTATTGATTGTTACATTTTTTTCTGAGGTTATAAAACACACGTGTTCACAGATTTAATAGACTAATAGGACATTTGAATACAGTATATGCTTTTGTGCACAGAACTCTTTCTTTCTTGAAACTAAACTGATGGGACCCCAAACACAAATGATAAACTGTTGATTTAAAATTTAAGTATTGGATGGGAGTACAGTTGTAGAGGTGGATTTACATGGTATGTGAGACATCTGATGGTTAGAATTTTGTTAAGGTGGAATTCATTGATAGGATGCGTTTTATATATGTGTATTGTAACAAAGGCGATATGCACACGCGCTTCACATTTGATCTCTCTTCTTGAATTAAATTGTCTTAGCAATAAATTAGGGAATGTTCAGTGAATTACAGCTTCAGCATAGAATCAGAATTCTGGAGTTTTGGTGATATAGATTCTAAAAACAGTATAATATCCCAAAAATGGATATGCTAAAGAATGAACATAACAAATTTAAAACATAAGTCACATATTGAGTAATGTAAATGGAAATATTGTTTTCATACTTGCTGTCTTTTCATTGTAAGACATTCTCCTTTTGTGAAAGCTGTAACATTTCTTGATTTATAAGGTTTCGAACCAGAATTTCAGCTGGCATTGTAATGGGTTTGAATTGGTATTTGGAGTTTTACTTTCAATATGAAATTGAATTTTAGGTTGACTGAACATAATGAAATCTATCATTAAAAAATATGTCTGTGGAATTCCTGGCTGTTTTTTGATATTCAGCACAGTTTTGTCAGCCTACTGTGGGGTTGCCCAGTGTGCTTAGCAAATGATATCGGTCTTTGTCTCATTGTTCGTGAAGCATGCATAATTGTTCTGTATTTTTATAATCTGCATTAAAACTAGAAAGCAATTCCAATTTTATTCAACAAGTACATGTAAAATTATGGTGTGTTCTTCACTCAGAGTGCAAGTAGTGGCAGTAATAGCCATTTGTCAATCTGTTCGAAGATCCAATTTCTAAAACCATTGAACAGATGTTCATTACATTTGGCTGTACATATGGAAAGTAGGGAGAGGGAGTGCTTACACTTAGGTAGTTTTTTGGTAAGTTTAATATTCCTGAACAGGGGTCCAAAAATTGTCCAACACTCTAGGAGCTGCCTCCAATTTCTAAGTGCCAAAAAGGTGCCATGAAGCAGGTTCTTTACTGAGAACCCACAAGGACTGAGCACCATCATACAAAATTCAGTCTCCCAGGCCACCTGACACCTAGAATTTGTGTATGCCTTGTCCAGAATAATGTACAGAAGAGGCATGGGGGATTGAAAAAAAGAATAGTAGACTATTGCAATAGGAACTGTTAGATTACATACCATATTGTATGTGATCTACATGAGGTTTAAAAGTAAGAGTTGCGTACTGGTGTTAGCAGTCACAGCTCATGGTAATACATACTAGAGGTTTAACAAATAATTAAGTGAATTAATCAAATAATAATAATAATAATAATAATGAGTACATTAAGCAAGGCAAAGATAGGCCTACCAGATTAGTATAAGAATATGATGTCAGGAAAACCAAATACTTTCTGGAAAAAGAAGCCAGTCTAATAAAGCAAAAATATTGTATTTGTATTTGTATTTTTTACTTACACTCCATGGATCTTCTGGGGCAACCCCAGATTTAGATATAGATATAGTCAGTTGTTATACATATGCATATGCTAATATAGTGTATATGCTAAAATAAGCATGCGTCATAGCTCAATAACAATAACAGTCCAACAATCAACATAGTAATTAAACAATGCAATCACTATTACACAGCAACTCATTAAAGGTAACAAACACAAGCAACTTCCAACATGGTTATTGAGTGTAGAATAAGATATTTAAAATAGAAGTGTAAAATATTTAGAATAAGCAATGACGAGATCACTCCCAGAAACCAGTCAAACACTCATCTAATATACAAGGAACCCATCAAAAGATCTCCAGACATACCAATTGCATTTACATTTACATTACGAGGTGTACGTCACCACGTACTTCTTCAATATGTGGGTATCTAACCTGTATAGCTTAGAGTAATGCAAGATTACTTATGATATTAATATAGCTCTATTACATAGTTGCAATTACTACTGTTTTTACTATTATAAATACAGGGCGCGTAAATCATGCATAGAAGTCGAGTCAAGGTATTCTTCTACAGTGTAAAAGGAGCCTCGCAATAGGAATATATGACACAAGAAACTGCTGTCTAAAATATCAAGAATCGACTTCAGTCCAGCACTGAAAATGAGAAGATTGAAGAGCCCTAGAGTAAACCAATGCATGGATAATTCTACCAGGACTTTGAGAGACCTCAGTAGATAAAGGAAAATCCCTGGTGTGGTTATATAACTCAGGCCTGAAGGGAGAAATGGAGAGTTTAATAATAGCAGCCCAAGATAAAGCATTCAATATGTGTTATCATCAGAGGAACATCATGAAGCAACCAATTGATATTAAACACAGAATGTGCTATAAGGCAGCTGAAGACATGAAACATATTGTTGCAGGATGCACAACACCAATGCCATCTGAATACACTAATAGACACAATAAGGTGGCTGGTTACGTCCACTGGATGATATGTAAACATATGGGGTTACAAGTCACTGACAAGTAGTATGAACCTTAAAAGGGTCCTAAATGTCAACGGTACCACTATTATGTGGGATTTACCAGTTGTCACAGATCAGACAAGACTAGCAAACTGACCTGATATTGTACTGCATGAAAAAGGAGAGAAGGCTTGCCTACTGATTGATATAGCCATACTAGATGATTCAAACATTAACACAAAAGAAACTGAAAAACTAAGCAAGTACAAAGACTTGGAGAATGAGGTCAGCAGGATGTGGAAAGGGAGGACAAAAATTGTCCCAGTTATAATTGAAGCATTAGGAACAGTTACATAGGGATTAGATAAGAACCTTCAGTTGCTGCCAGGTCACCCATCGGCTATAGAGCTGCAGACAAACACACTAATTAGCACGGCACACATCATTCGTAAAGTGCTGGGGTAAATTGCTTGATCTCTCGTTGAGAACTAGACTTACCAGCGGACCACCACATAATGACTAATAGGTGAGAATAAGTTAAAAGAAAATAGTAACAACAACAGTAACACTAACAGCAATAATAATAATAATAATAATAATAATAATAATAATAATAATAATAATAATAATAATAATTTCTTAGGTGACAGTACAGTTCAGCGGTAGGTAGCACGTGTTCTTACCTTCACCTTAGTTATTAAATGCGTGAGGTGGTATGTCTATTGTGTTAAATTCAAGTTAATGAGACAAATAATAATAATAATAAATATCCACTGTAATAAGGTACAATTAGACAAGGCACGCTGGTGTGAATATGTACTGAAATCAATTGGAATGGTTGTGAAAGTAAGGTAACCTTATTAACCTTATTGTGGAATCAGCAAGTGAAAACTGTCAGAACCGTCCCCAACAGTCAGCTGGACATTGCGATCTGCGATAATTAAAAAGGAATGTCTCTCTGAATATACATTGCAATTTCAGAGGATAGAAATGTGATCAAGAAAGAAGCTGAAAAGATTTTAAAGTGTAAAGACCTTACAGTAGAAATACACCATATGTGGAATATAAGAACAAAATGATGCTGGTAATATTAGGGGCAATTGGAACCATCTTAAAATCATTCACAAGATATCTGAACAACATGCTTGGAAAGCATGACATCAAGGAACTACAGAAAACACTCATACTGGGCACTGCACACATAGTTTGGACAGTACTGATGTGAAAGTACAAAACACATATTATAGGAAATAACATTACATGTACTGTGTATTGTAACCTCAGAATAGCTGCAACGCTGGGTACTCTAGAAACATGATTTGTTTCAGGTATGTGCTTTGTGAAAGGCGATAACAAATAATAATAATAATAATAATAATAATAATAATAATAATAATAATAATAATAATAATAATAATAATAATAATAATAATAATAATAATAATAATAATAATAATAATAATAATAATAATAATAATA